>Ga0209990_10000396_pt1 | contig 42162 bp, 43 predicted proteins | sample NOAtaG_6_FD_187304 | JGI IMG/M metagenome (GOLD analysis project Ga0209990, IMG submission 187304) | Freshwater lake microbial communities from Lake Erie, under a cyanobacterial bloom - NOAA_Erie_Diel5S_2200h metaG (SPAdes) (version 2) | ecosystem: Environmental > Aquatic > Freshwater > Lake ...
GCAATCACCACTCAATGATGTGCGCGTCCGGCAAGCTCTTGCGGCAGCGATCGATCGCCCATTGCTCGAATCACGAATATTTTTTAATCAACGCGCCCCACTCTATAGTTTAGTTCCTAGTGCTTTTGCGGACTCTAAGCCTGTATTTGAGCAAAAATATGGCGACAATGGCAACAGCAAACTCGCAAGGCAACTACTACAAGAAGCAGGATATTCTGACGATAAACCTGCTCAAGTCACGATTTGGTATCCACCAAAATATGGTGGCAATGGCGATCTTGTGGCAAGTACTCTCCGTGCTTCTATTCAGAAAAATGTCGGTAGAATTCTGCAAGTCAAGACAGAACGGGTGGAAAATGCAGTGGGCTATGCATTTATTGACAAAGGTGTATATCCCAGCTATTTGCTAGACTGGACTCCAGATATTCTCGATCCCGATAACTACATCAAGCCATTCCTCGATTGTGAAGAAGCGGAAGGCGATCGCTGTAAAAAAGGTGGTAGTCAGTTCCAAGGCTCGTTTTATCACAATCCAAAAATGAATGAATTAATTGCTAATCAGCGTAAAGAGCGTGATGCAGCAAAGCGATCGCAAATTTTGCAACAAATTCAAGACCTGTTAGCTCAAGATGTTCCATTCATTCCTCTCTGGCAAAACAAAGAATATGCCTTTGCTCAAAAAGGAGTCGAGGGAGTCAAAATCGAACCTAACCAACAGCTTCCCTATTGGAATATTTCCAAGTCATGACAGCCAGTGTAAGGCGGTGCTTTACGCTGCTGCCTTACATTAAAACGGCGACAGCTATAATGCCCGAAACTAGTCCATAAAAAAAGCCTCGCAATGCGAGGCTTTTTTTATGGACTAGTTTCGCTAACCGATAATTGATAATTTGCGCGATCGCCATTTGCCGTACCGACCCAAATTTCATATTGTCCCGATACCCAAGCACCTGACAATTCAGGACTCTTACCACTGCGACAATAGATCCCATCAGGACCTTTGACCAATAAAGACAAGTTGCGATCACCCGATACACTCAAGCTTAAAAAACCAAAATTTTTCAAGATTGTTAAAGTGTGGTTGGGAGATTGATCAGCTAATCCTTGACATGAACCATTAGCTTTACTGGTAGCGATCACTTGCAAAGGCACATCTCCCCCTCCCTTACCATAATAAACTTGAGGATCGGGAGTAAATCTTGGCGAGATTGGCTTAAGCGTTTCTTGGCTCATGACTGGAGCAACAGATAACAAAATAGGTGCTAAAGCAACTCCCAGTAAAGTAATTGGCTGTTTCAAGAATTTCATTTTTGAACTATTTCACTCAAAGACAAAGTATAACTAAAAGATTGATTGACGTTTTTAGAACCAACCCAAATTTGATAAGTACCTCTAGGTAAGCGTCGATTGGCTTGTGGATAACGCCCACCCGACTCATCATCGGCACAAATCACAATGCCATTAGGTCCTTTTACTAGCATGGTTGGGTCATCATTAACATTATTGGTATAAACCAAGAGATCCAGCAAAGGAAAAGTTTCGTTCAAAGTAATCGTGTGATTTGGTTCAGTGTTTGCAAAACCACGACAATTATCCGCAATTCCCGCTAGACTCGCAAGACTAACATTCCCCCCTCCATTACCTTGCAACTTTTCAGGATCTGGTCGAAAATTGCGATCTAGCGCGATCGCGCGTTGAGCAAAACTAGGAGCAGCGATCGCCAAAGTTGCGGCAATTCCTACCAAGGCTCCCCAGCCTAGATTAGCCATATTCACTTGGCAATTCTTATAAATGTCCATACTTGACTCCATTGAGGTCTAGTTACATTAACTTAAATGCACTAATTTGGTACTTGCTGTATTTTCAGGCTTTACTTCAAGGATGCACTGTACTAAACATCAGGACAAAATAGCAGTAATTTTGTTCCCAATCTCATTCTTTTAACAATTGCAATGCTATTTAGAAAAAAAGTTAGCGATCACAAACCAAAACCAGAAGATGAGTTGTGGGGCAAAGCCCCACAACTCATCTTCTGGTTTTATGTCCTGAGCAAAACTTGGTTTGCTATAGAACTATTGTAACAAAATATTAAGTTATTGCTGTCATAACGGCATGACTCCTTGACAGCACAAAATTCTCCCTGTACCTTAGTTGCATACCCGGGTATTCACTGTTCTTAACCACTATGCAAGACAAGCAAAAGGTAACTTTTTATCTCCCCGAACGACTACATCAGCAGCTTAAGATTCGCTCTGCTATTGATGGTGATTCGATGTCAGACTTGGCAGAAAAGGCAATTAGCTTTTACCTATCCCACGCTGACATTGTTGAGTCTTCAGGCATCGGGCATACTCATCAAACTTATAACTGTCCAAGCTGTTCTCAGACAGTCGTAATCCGTAATGGTGACTTGCTAGCCATCGGCGGCAATCGTACTCAGACTTTACCTGTAACTGTTGGCAAGGCTGACAGCGCAGGTGAAGAACTAGTATCCATTAACTGAATTTCTAGATTCTAGATTATTAATTTTATCTGTAGACAAGGTGAGGATGGAGGCGTAAACCTCTGTATTACTATATGCAAGAACAACTTAGCATTTTAATTCAAGCCCAATATCCCTTGATCTACCTCAACACCCCAGAGGAAGAAAGAGCAGAACGGGCGATCGCTACCATCTCCCAACTCAAACCAGTACGTCGCGTCTTTGTATGGACTTCGACTCGTGGCATTGTTGAGCATGGTCAAGCGACAGCAGCAGCCCAACACAACACCGAGTCAATCCAAGCAGCTTTGCAATGGGTTATCCGTGCTGATCAAAAAGATCCTGCTATTTACATCTTTAAAGACGCACATCCTTTCTTTGATCATCCAGTAGCTGTTAGATTCTTACGTGATGCAGTGGCTAACTTTAAGGGCACTCAAAAAACTATCATTTTGATGTCGCCTATCCAAGTAATCCCTGTTGAATTAGAGAAAGACATCGTTGTACTTGATTTTCCTCTGCCAGATATTAAAGCGATCGAAGAAGTTCTCGATCAGCAACTAAGTCAAATTCGCACCAAGAAAATATCTTCAGAAACTCGCGAAAAGCTTGTCAGGGCAGCACTAGGGCTTACTCAAGATGAAGCTGAAAAAGTTTATCGCAAAGCCCAAGTCACCAGTGGTCGTCTCACCGAAGAAGAAGTCGCAATTGTCCTTTCCGAAAAGCAACAACTGATTCGGCGTAATGGCATTCTCGAATATATCGAAGATGAAGAAGATTTAGATGCAGTTGGGGGACTAGAAGAGTTAAAGCACTGGTTGCAACAGCGATCGAATGCCTTTAGCCAAAGAGCCAGAAACTATGGATTACCCCAACCCAAAGGAATGCTGATTCTCGGTGTCCCTGGTTGTGGAAAATCCTTAATTGCCAAGACTACGGCTCGACTATGGTCGCTGCCACTCATTCGCCTTGATATGGGTCGCGTTTATGATGGTTCCACTGTAGGTAAGTCAGAGGCAAATTTACGCAATGCCCTCAAAGTTGCCGAATCGATTTCACCAATGATTCTATTTATTGATGAACTCGATAAAGCTTTTGCTGGCGGGGCAGGTTCGGCAGATTCTGATGGTGGTACATCATCACGAATCTTTGGTACGTTCCTGACATGGATGCAGGAAAAGAAATCGCCTGTATTTGTTATGGCAACTGCCAATCGTATCGAAAAATTACCGGGGGAATTTCTGCGGAAGGGGCGGTTTGACGAGCTATTCTTCGTTGATTTGCCTAATTCTGAAGAGCGGAGAGATATCTTCCGAATTCATTTACGGAAGCGTCGTCCAGATTTAGAAAGGTTCGATCTTGAGCAGCTATCGAAAGTGAGCGATGGTTTTTCGGGGGCAGAGATCGAGCAAGCGGTAATTGCCGCTATGTATGAAGCTTTTGCCCAAGATCGGGAGTTTACACAGCTAGACATCATTTCGGCTGTGAAATCCACAACTCCCCTTTCACGCACGATGACTGAGCAGGTTGCTGCTCTGCGTGACTGGGCAAGGATGCGGGCAAGACCCGCCGCCACCTCTGTCGCTGAATATCAGCGTATGGAGTTTTAATAAGCTTAGTCCTGCTGTTTCGTAGTCAGCAGGTTTAAGGCTAGATTATAAAGAATGTCTTATCAAAAGACAGTCGATCTAGCAGCTAACATAGGAGGAAGAACCACCAACACTCTTATGTCTCACGTTTGAGTCAACCGTCAAGTTCACTATTGAATTAACAATTGTTTACAGGAGCAAGACTATTATGTCTCATTTCAGCACACTTCGCACAAAAATTACTGATGCCGAAGTCCTCAAGTCGTCCTTGCGCGATCTAGGTATCAGTGTTAACACAGAAGCTGATGTTCGTGGCTATAATAGCCAACGCATTCGTGCCGACATCGTGGCAACTCTTGAAGGTGATTATGATTTGGGTTGGTCGCGTAATGCCGACGGTTCTTTTGATCTAATCGCTGATCTCTGGGGTGTTGCGAAAAAGCACAATCAGACTGAACTGATCAATTCGATCAACCAAAAGTATGCAGTGAATAAGGCTCTAGCCGAAGTGAAGCGTCCTGGTCTAAGCAATGCCAACGTCAAACTCGTCTTGCAGTAAGGTGTCGAATCTTGCGAGTTAAATATGCAAAAAACGGGCTAGTCATATCTTTGGCTAGCCCATTTTTTGTTTTCTAGCTTCACATTTCTCGTTTTTAAATGTAAAATAATAATACATAATACGAGCTAACGTCGCCCCAATGGAAATTGCGATCGCCCTCTTGCAACATTACAGTTTCGATCTTGGTGGCTATACCATCAATGATTTAACCCGTGAGTGGAGCAGGTTTAAGCCTGAGTGGGTGCGTCAAGCAGTAATCGAAGCATTGTTTCAAGGAAGATATAAAGCTATTTCTGTGAGCCAGATTTTGCAGTTATGGGAACGTAAGGGGGAAACAAACTGTCGTTACAATCGTGAGTTTGAGCGATTGGTGTGTGGGGATGTAGCGGTAATTTATGAAGATCGCATTTACTATACACCGCCTCGAACTTCTGCTTGTGAATTCCTGATTACTGAAATAGCTCCCTTTGTTCCAGCAAAAGAAACTGCCTCCCCTATTTCGTTTACTTGTCGTTCTAAGATTGCAGGTATTCCGATCTCACCAAAGCCTCAACCTACGCAGCAAAGATGTCCTGATCGTATTGTTCCCATTCCATCAGGAACGACTAAATCTACACAGGCTTATCCGCTCAATCAAAAAGTAGAATATTCAGAAGCCTATCGATCTGCCTATGAGAATATGACTCTGTTGGCAGAGACTTCAATATTTGTCGATAAGTTGCGGTCAATGTGTAGTGATCGCCTAGTTTTACATGTCCCTGAATTTGTCGCCGAGCAGGAAAAAGTAGAATTCACGGCTGATAATTAGCCAAACTATAAATGTGGAGTGGGTCGTTCGAGTAGCTGTCGGACTTATTATCTGTTGTATTTCCCTATAAATTGCAGTTTCTCGCTAAAGTGGATAAGCATAACACCTCCAAACCATCAAGAAATTGTGAGGAATTTTGGCTTGCTTTCAAAAATTCCTATAATTTATGTTTATGAAATCAACTCCATTTATTCCCTTAGCCGTATTTATCCTTACCCTTGCCCTGATCGGTTGGGGATACATCCGATCACGCAAATTTGGCAAACTCGGACTCCTTTCTTGGCTCCAATTTGTAGCCCTGATGTCACCTTGGTTAGTTTACTTTGGCTTGTTTGTTTCAGGTGTTTTTATTAATTTCACAACGCTATTATTTTTATTACTTGGTTCAACGATTGCCTATGTATCGATCGGCAATCAATTGCGGAAGGTGGCTACTGCTGAAAGAGCAGAGATCGAACAGAAACTAAAAAGAGATCTTGAAGCCAGTAGAGATCGCACTAATGTGCCGAGCGACGTAGTCAATAATAAGTCCCAAAATCAACCTGTAAATTCCCCTATTGCTGTAGCCATGTCTCAGGGGAAGACACAGCTAAAACTGTTTAAGGCTATGCCCCCCGAAGACCTAAAACTAATACAGGGGATTTTTGGGATTGAAACCTATTACCTCACTGAGACGGTTCCCTATCAAGAGGGTGTGATTTTTAAAGGTAATTTACGTGGTGAGCCTGATGTTGTTCATGATCGCCTAGCGGGCTCTTTGCGTGATCGACTTGGTGATAAGTACAATCTGTTTTTGGTAGAAGGTCAAGACCGCAGACCTGTGGTGATTGTGCTGCCCCATCGAGATATTGGTATTGATAATGACACGATTCCGCAAAGAGTTTTGATTGCGGTATTGATTTTTGCCAATGCCTACACAGCATTGAGCTTAGGCGCACAGGTTGCAGGTATTCCCAACGCCCAGACTGCTCAAGACTATTTAGCAGGATTGCCCTTTGCTCTTGGTATTGCCTTGATTTTGGTGGTACGTGAATTGGCGATGCGATTTATGGCTAATAAATATAAGGTCAAGCTGAGTATGCCATTTCTCTTACCTTCATCGCAGTTAGGCTCCTTTGGTGCGTTTAGTCGCATTTTTTCACCCTTACCCAATCGTTTGGCTCTTTTTGATATTGCGATCGCCCCAGCAGTTACCAGTGGCTTGTTATCTTTGATCATTCTGATTACTGGTTTATATCTATCGGCGATTGGCATGGGCAGTGTGGAGATTCCGAGTCAGATTTTCCAAGCTTCCGTATTAGCAGGAACTCTTGCGAAGCTATTTCTCGGTGATGCTCTCCATAATAATTTGATCTCAATTCATCCTCTAGTAATTTTGGGTTGGCTTGGCTCTGCGATTACGGCTCTAAACTTGATGCCTGCGGGACAGTTAGATGGTGGTCGTATTGTCCAATCCGTTTATGGTCGTAGGGTCGCCAGTTGGACGACGGTACTAACGCTAATTTTCTTGGTAATTGCCACAGTGATTAATCCCCTTGCGCTATATTGGGGCGGCATTGTCTTAATTCTCTTGCGAGATCTAGAACGTCCAATGCTGAATGAATTGTCAGAATTAGATGGCGATCGCGAGGCTTTAGGGGTTGTAGCTTTGTTTTGGATGGTGGTGACTTTATTACCGCTTACTTCTGGTGTAGCGGAAAGGCTTGGCATCGGTAGTGGCGGTGGTCTAATTCCTTAAAAAATAAGCGCTCCCTTTGGGAGCGCTTATTTTTTGAATTATCGAACTCACGCTAAATAGGCATGAGTTAATAAAATACTCAAAAAAATTTATTTAGTTAATTCTATTTCATGATCACTTAAATGGGTCACAAATCTGGGTGTAAATCTGACTTCATAGGGATAGTTGGGGCTGATCGGACGACCATGCCACTCTGTATGTATACGCACAATTTCTCCTTCTAGTCCTGTAATATCAAAGGACTTACCTTTGTGTTCAGGATGGTGAAAGACACTGAGTTGTGTCTTTACACGAACGTGATCGCCAACCTTCATAAATTCTGATGTATCCCAATGTAAACGATATTTCTCTATTATCGCTTGTTGAGGTTGTCAATGCCAATTAATAAAATTCAATGCTTTGCATCATATTTTTACAACCATTTTTATAGCAGTGGGACTTACGCAAACCGAATGGGTAGTCATGCAACACAATTACATTGTTTGCTCGCAAAGCATGGTATTCAGCTATTCTGCAACTGGAAAAACCACCTCTAACTTTGGTGCATGTCCCCAAAATGCCTCTAGGTCGTAATATTCACGTTCAGTTGCCATCATCGCATGGACAATTACATCACCATAGTCCAACAAAATCCATGTGCCATCCTGCTCACCTGCGATATTTCTAGGCTTACGTCCAAATTTTTCGGCGATCGCTTCTACGGTTGCAGTAGCGATCGCTCGTACCTGTGTCTTAGAAAATCCAGAGGAAATAACAAAATACTCTGCCAAACTAGAAACTTCACCAATCGCTAGCAAAACGATATTCTCTCCCTTACGGTCATCCGCAGCGATTGCCGCCGCCTTAGCGATTTGATAGCTTTGTTCTTGTTCTCTTTCACTAAGTATGAGGTTGGAGGAGGTAGGGATATCGGTGGCGATGGTCATGGTTGACAGATGTACTCCTAATAAATTACTTCAGCACTCTTATATTGTAACTTGATTACCAATCAAGGCGACCTGATGCTCTACAGATAGATTATGTGACAAAGCCACACAATCTATCTGTCATTAAATTTTTTCTGTAATAAAAATCTTCGCGGCTGCCCCAATAGCCAATAATTGAAAACACCTTCTTGATCATGGATACGATAGCCAATCTCATCATACAGATTAAGCGCTGGATGGTTATCCTCTAGCACATGCATATACAATCGCGAAAATCCCCATTGTTTTACGGTTTGCTCGGCAGCACAGAGCAGTTGCTTTGCCACGCCTCGTCGTCGCCATTGTGGATGCACTGCCAAATTAAAAATATAGGGATATTGCTGCATGGTGCGCCCTAGCCAAAAGCTACGATGAGATTTTGTTGGTACATAGCGCATACAAATTTCTAGGGAAGCAATCGCTTGGGACTTGTTAGCTGAATGAGTAGCGACAAGACAGGCATAGCAAGGTGCTTGCTCACTAAAGCGACTATTAAGATCGAGCATAATTCCATAGCGCAACAGTGGAGAGACTAAATCCCTAAAGTAGCGCAGCAGAAAATTGACTTTGCGATCATGACTTCGATAAAAGCTTTCAGTCAAGATGTCTGACACATGACCAACATCCTTAGAATTAGCGAATCGAATGATAAATGAGGAGGATTGTCTTTGCACATTTAGCGCTAATGATTTAGCAATAATAGTTTGGCAATCATGGTCTTGCGATCATTATCTAGCGATAATAACTTAAGTACATTAGCTAGCATTCAATCAAAAAATTTTAGTGCATACAATACTAAAGAATTTGGTGGATGCCAAGCACCTAAATTTGGCGATCGCAATGACCAATCTCGATAAATCCCTTGATAGCCATCACCAAAGCTCACACAAAATCCGACCACGCAAGCAATTTGGACAGCATTGGTTGCGGAGTGATGCAGTACTTAACAAAATTTTGCGGGCAGGACAACTACAACCAAGTGATCGCATTTTAGAAATTGGTCCAGGAACAGGTAATCTGACCCGTTTACTACTGCCCTTTGTGGAGTCATTGACGGCTGTAGAAATTGATCGCGATCTTTGCGAAAAGCTACGGCAAACGATGAAGCAGCCTAATTTTCAATTAATTGAAGCGAGCATTCTCGATATTCCCCTCCCCTCCCAAACTAATAAAGTTATTGCCAATATTCCCTATAACATCACAGGGGAAATCCTCAAAAAGCTATTAGGAACTCTTGCCGAACCAGTGCAGCAATTCGAGCAAATTGTTTTGCTAGTGCAAAAGGAAATTGGCGATCGCCTTGCTGCCAAAGCAGGACACAAAGCCTACAATGCTCTCAGTGTCAAGATTCAATATCTTGCCGATTGTCAATTTATTTGTGATGTCCCTGCATCGGCATTCTATCCACCACCCAAGGTCAATTCTGCTGTAGTTCGCATCATTCCGCGCCCACAAATTACCCCCGCCAGTAATCCCAAATTCCTAGAAAGATTGCTCACCTTTGGGTTTGCCACGAAACGTAAGATGCTCCGCAATAATCTCATCTCAGAAATTGATCGCGATCGCCTAGTTGACATTTTGGATGCAATGGAAATCAACGCACAGGTAAGAGCCGAAGATCTCGATGTTGCCCAATGGATAGCCCTCAGCGAAGCCATTCTCAAAACAAAGGCATAATTATGTAAAAAGTTTTTTCTTTATTTTAACATTCCGAGTTCTGCCTGCAAAAAGTCGATAAATTGTTGAGCAGTGCGTCCTGACTGTCCGTTATTGCGCGTTGCCCATTGCAATGCTCGAAAATCAAGATCTTCAATTGGTAAGTTAATGCCTGCTCGTTTCGCGAAGTGATGCACAATTTTAAGATAAATTTCTTGATCTGCCTTGAGGAATGTCAAGGTTAAGCCAAAGCGGTCACTTAAAGACAATTTTTCTTGAACTGTATCCCAAGGATTGACCTCTTCGCTATTACTCAAGGTTTTGAGAGAGGGGCGATCGCTAAAGTATTCCCGCAATAGATGGCGACGATTAGAAGTGGCATAGACTAATAAGTTATTGGGCTGAGCCGAGAGATTGCCTTCCAAAACTACCTTGAGCGCCTTATAGTCCTCACTTTCTTCTTCAAAGGATAAATCATCAACAAAAATGATGAATTTCTGGGGTGCTTTTCGCAGGACTTCAGCAATGGTTGGTAAATCCTTAAGATCGTCCTTGGCAACCTCGACTAAACGTAAGCCGCGATCGCGATAGGCATAGAGCAGGGACTTGACCATTGAGGATTTGCCCGTACCACGACTTCCATAAAGCAGGACATGGAGAGCGTGATAACCAACGAGAAAGGCTTCTGTATTCTTGTAAAGTACTTGACGCTGTGATTCATAGCCAACAAGATCCGATAACAGCACCAGATCAGGATAGGCGATTCCCTCTAAATGCCCCTTGCGCCATCGGAAAGCCTCATATTCTGTGAATATACCTGTACCTGAATGCTTGTAATAATCGGCAAGTTCAGGTAACAGTTGCGTCCAATCATCGGTTGCTTGAAATTTGAGAATTAGTGATCGCTTAGATTCCGAAAGTTTTGATAGATCACTGGGAGACAGTTGCCATGCCACATGGTTATTGCTTGCAGGATTCACAAAATTAACCAATTTATCTCCACCCCACAAACTCATCTCTTCTAGAATTTTGAGATCATGCTTGACCGCAGAAATTAGGGACGTTGGCAGTTGTGAGAAATCTTGAACTTGAGCTAATTGACTAAACGGATTTTCAGAAGTCAAGATCTGCAAAATCACATAGTCGCGCCAGTTATAGCCTGTCGCTGCGATCGCTCGAAACCACTGACCATAGGCAAAGAGGTAACTAAGCTGGCGTGAACTATTTTCATGACCGTCTAAGACATAGTTTGCTAGAGACTTAAACAGTTTTTCGTAGGCTTCCCACGGCGCTTGATCCAAGACATTTTGATATAGCAATAGTGAAGCAATCCTTACCTGCTGCGTGTATATAAATTCCCTTGTTTCTTCAAGCATATTTCTCAAGTGCGTTTTGTGATTAGCAACGCTCACAAATAATCTCTAAACTCTTCCCATGTTATCCCTTTTTGGATGTAACAAGGCTGATTAGGTTTGTAGGGGGCAGTGAGGCGATCAATAGTAAGAATTTCCGCCTGATCAGGAATTACGGGAACATCAGGATCAAAAGCAGTTGATCGCACTAAAGAACTGGAAAACCCTTTAAAAATCATCACTTCATCGAGTTCATCAGCGACTTTTAATTTGATGAGCAGGACTTCCTTAGGATGTTGACTGCTATATACTTCTAGCTGTTGACCCTGATTTATTGACATAAATTTGTACACAAATTTGCACACATAATTGTTTAGCTTAAAGTACGAGTTGGAACTCAGTTTGCACCAAGCTTGTCAACAATGGCAAACAGTTCTAATTCTCTTCTTTGTGGTGTGGTGAAGCTATGCCACAAAAAATGGGATTCTTTTAAATTTAACTGATTTCTTATAGGTTATATAGGCTTTGTATATGCTAAACCCACGATCGCTAATTCAATCCTTACCAATTGCTATTCTGACATGGCAACTTATGAGTTTTACAGCGATCGCCCAAACCACCTTTGGGATCATAGGACAGGATGGTGATCGTGGTCGTGATGGTCGGAGTGGTCGCGATGGACAAGATCTGAAAATAGTCGGTGATGGTAAACCAGCCGCCTATGACCTGACAGGTACTATTGGTGAAGATGGCGAAGATGGAACCGCAGGGCGATCAGCTAGTAGTTGTGAGCAGCCCTATCGTCCCGCTAATTCCCTAATCGGTGCATCAGGTGGGCGTGGTGGTAATGGTGGTAATGGTGGACGTGGCGGCAATGGCGGCAATGTCACTATTTTTTATACAGATATTGCCAACCTAAAACAGCTTGAAATTCGCAATGCAGGCGGTAAAGGTGGCAGAAATGGACGTGGTGCCGTTAGTGGTAAGGGATGTGAATGTCGCGAGGCGGAATGGCGTGTTAAATATTGCAATGTGCAGATTGAGCGCCGCCCCTTTAGTGACTCTAAGGCAGCATGGCAATACTATTCCAGTGAAACAAGGATCTGCGGACGCTCCAGTGATGGATTTGACATTGATTTTGATCGCCTATTTTCTAAGACTTCTGAATATCGTCGAGATGACTGGTTATATCGACGAACTAATAAGGGGGTTTCGCGCTCAGACTACTATTCTTGTCAAAATGGGCGTGATGGCGAACCTAGTAGCAATGGACTTATTGGCGAGACAGGTAACTATGGCAAGTTAACACTGGTTCCGCGTTTGGATATTCCTGCGGAAATTACTAGCGATCGCGCACCACTTGCTGTAGCCTTGGGCAAAAAAGTGAACCTTATCAAAAATATTTGGGTGGAAAGAAGTGGACTATCGCGCTTACTCCGTCCTAGCTCCGATGTTGCTGACACATATACCTATCTCAAAGATACTGCCCGTTTATTTTATCGTTTTGAATGGGCGGCTATTGAATCTCCAACAGCTTTAGGAGTTGATCGCGTGGAAATCGGTGGTACGGTCAATGTTCGCAATGAAAATGCTGAAATTCAATATCAGTTACCAGGAACATTGGAATATCAAGTCATGCCTGCGAATAACACTGAAAATGTAGAACTAGTCAAGATTACGGGTGGATTTAATCCTGATCGCGTTAGTTCTTTTCAATTGCAAAGCATTTCAGGTGTAGGTACAGAAAATCAACTTGTCTTGAGCGATCGCGGTAAGGTGCGTGAACTGCTCAAGGAAACTCAAATTGAGGTGCAATGCCTGAGTAAGCAATCAGCAACGGGTGTAGTGGCTAGCGATTATGTCAAGCGCCGCACCGTCACCTTCAAAATTCCACCCAAACTTGCTCCCAGTGAAGGTGCGATCGTTAATGATCATATCTACACCTTACCTGTGGGGCGTTATTGCTCACCTTGGCTGCGTGCAGATAATGAGGCGACCTTTGAGATTGCGATCGCTCAGACTACTAAAAGTGGAGTAAAGTACAATCAAATTCTCAAATCTAGTTTCGTGGTTGGTAAGTAATCAAAAAGTGCCACGCAAAGCGTGGCACTTCATAAATTCGGTAGTCATGCAATGTAATTGTGTTGCGGGCGCTTCGTGCCCGCAACACAATTACTAAAAAAATTACTTTGCAGCACTACTATAAATTCAAGATTGCGAAGGCGTAATCTCATAGGTCATAAAATCATGAGCAGGAATTGTATTAGCAAAAATCATCCTTGCCTCATTCACCAGATCCTCTAATAAAATCGCATTTCCGGGGGTATAGCGTGGACTGAAATGGGTCATGATTAATTGCTTTACATTCGCCAGAAGTGCTACTTGAGCCGCCATCGTACTAGTGGAATGCAAACGTTGAAAAGCCATCTCTGAATCTTGATGAGCAAAGGTTGATTCATGGATCAACACATCAGCATTTTGGGCAAGTTCTACAGAGCTATCGCAAAAAATTGTATCTGTGCAATAGGCAATCTTCCGCCCAACCTGAGGAGCGCCACAGAATTCTTTACCATCGATTTTGCGTCCATCGGGCAGATCAACAAGTTTACCCTGCTTCAGTTCCCCAAAAATTGGACCTACGGGAATATTCATAGCGATCGCCTTATCGACGTTAAACTTACCTGCGCGATCGCGTTCAACTAAGCGATAACCATGAGCAGTTACCTTATGCTTTAGGGGAGCTGTCATCACATAAAATTCGGAATCTTCCCAGACTATCCCCGTTTTTACCCGATGTACTTTGATTGAATAGGAGAGTCTTGTCTCGCTGTAGCGTAAACAAGCATCGAGATATTCCCCCAGTCCCGAAGGTCCATAAATATCAATATGACTGGCATGACCCGCCATGCCACAACTAGCTAATAGCCCTGGTAAACCAAAAATGTGATCTCCATGCATATGGGTGATGAAAATTTTTGTAATTTGGCTAATTTTTACATCACTTCTAAGCAATTGGTGCTGAGTTGCCTCGCCACAGTCGAGCAACCAAACTTCAGCACGTTGAGGTAAACGCACTGCCACACTAGAGACATTACGTCCGCGAGTGGGAACCCCCGAACTAGTACCGAGAAAGGTGATCTGCATATCTAGTCATCCACAAAAATCTCGATGCGCCGATTACTTTTGCTATTGCCTTCACCAGCACTACTTGCCAAAGGACGGGCTGCGCCATAACCTATGACTATCCAATAGTAGTTTTGTTCACCACGCAGTCTTGATAAATAATCTCTAACTGACGAAGCCTGTAAATAGGAAAGAGTGAGTGCATTTCCAGTAGCTGCATCCATATGTCCATTAATTCTCACCCGTTTGCCTTTGTCTAGGGGCAATTGCGCTGCCACTTCATCGAGCAATCGAAAACTTTCGGGACGGATACTTGCCTTATCCACATCAAACAGAGCATCGGATGAGAGCGTAAACTGTTGCTTCTTATAGTTTAAAAAGTTAAATGATGGTTGCCATACTAAATCTGGTCGGACTAAGGCGATCACTAAGCCCGTGAAAATTCCTGCGATCGCCCCTATACCTAAAACGGTACTCCTCAAAAGCAAAGTTACTATAGGGCGACCCGTTTGTTGCGAATTACCAGACGATTTATTCACAGGTTTACTGATTGATTTATCTGGAGTTGGTGAATTTGTCACAGCAACCACGCAATATCTTTAATGTCAGATCCACATAAGATCTACAACTGAGCATACGCTTAATTGTGGATCTCATACAAATCTAAAAGTAAGTTTTTTAGCTTTAACCATAGAAATTGTATATATGCTTTGTGGAAAGCGCACCACGAAGTGCTTTCCACAGAAGCAAAAACATACAAATGATTTAGGACTGCTATACAGCGCTTTGCGCTTACTCAAAGTACAGACATATTTTTGAAAGTGTTGCAAATTGCTACTTTCAAAAATATGTCTGTACTGCTCAATGCATCAATAGGGTATATAAAGAGTTCTCCAGTATAGAAATTTGTTTCCCAATCGAAGGCGGGGACACAATTCTCTGTCCATCGCTTGTTTGAAAAGCCCTACATTATCATTTTGGTAATTTTTTTAGTAATTGCGTTGTGGGCGCTTCGCGCCTGCAACACAATTACATTGCATGACTATCATTATTTTTTCTTGGTGTTAGAACTAACGGTTGTATCAATCAGTTCTAACTCATTGGCTCGAAATGACACAATCTTTTCCCAGTTACCACCACCAAAAATCACGGCAACTCGACCATCAGTGACACGTTGTACTTGACCTTGAAATCCATAGTAGGTGTCACCCTCATTGACAACCCGCACTGCTGAACCTGGAAAAATGATTGGCTGCATATTTTCTTGAAACTCTTTAGGTTTTGACTAAATTTATTTTATATCCTTTGTCGATTACCCTCTATTAGTTTTTGATAATGATTACCAGTTGGATTTGATAGAGAAAAGCTTTACAAAAGATTGTTCTCAGAACAAACATGTGTCCTTGCTTCTGAAGGTTTGTAGCAATGAAAAGATTTCTGGCTTCTTTCGCAATTATTGCGCCCAATGGCATACCTCTAAGATTTCCTCTCATTGATTGGTAATTTATTACAGTTTCCACAATTCTTTTCTGGGAGATTTTTTCTAGAGTCATCAAAATTGATAGATTTAGAAGCAGAAGGGATAGAATAGGATCTATGTTTACCATGTCTTAGCCTAATGTCAGACATATTTACAGTGGAAGCATTACCGATTTTGGCGATCGCACCAGCCCAACTTTTACGGGGAAACGGGATTTTATGGCAACTCCCCAAATATTTGTCACGCTATGGGAATAAAGCTCTAGTTATTGCTGGGGAAACCGCAAGTCAAGTTACTGCAAGCTATTTCCAAAATACTGATTGCGAAATTATCCATGCTCCAGCGATCGCGGATTGCAGTGATACAAATTTAGATATGCTGCGTCGCCTCGTGCTGCAAGAAAATCCCCATGTAATTGTGGGTATTGGTGGAGGCAAAGTCCTTGATACTGCGAAACTGGTCGCCCATCAATGCCAGCTACCGATTGTCACCGTACCTACTACTGGTGCAACCTGCGCCGCATGGACAGCTCTTAGTAATGTCTACGATGCTCATGGAGCATTTGATTATGATGTAACTCTTGATCGCTGTCCTGAAATGATGTTTGTGGACTATGACGTAATTGCGACCGCTCCGAAGCGCACCCTTGTTTCAGGCATTGGTGATGCGATCGCCAAGTGGTACGAGTCCTCGGTTAGTAGTGGCAGTAGCGAGAAAACGATGGTGATCGCGGCAGTCCAAGAGGCAAGAATCCTGCGCGATATTTTGTTTCAAAAGTCTGCGGAGGCGATCGCTAACCCTAACAGTCAAGCATGGCGCGAAGTAGTTGATGCGTCGGTTTGTTTGGCAGGAGCGATCGGTGGTATCGGTGGCGCAAATTGTCGCACGGTCGCTGCCCATGCGATTCATAATGCTTTAACGCATTTGCATCAAACTCACGGCACACTGCATGGCGAAAAAGTCGCCTATGGCATTTTGGTGCAGTTGCGCCTAGAGGAATGCCAAGGCAATCAACTCGCCGCATCATCTCGGCATCAATTGCTGAAGTTTTATCAAGAGATTGGCTTGCCGACTACCCTTACCGACCTTGGCTTAAGTGAAGTTACACTTGCGGAATTAGAGGAAATTGCGGCGATCGCTTGCCAGCCAAATTCAGATATTCACCGCTTACCCTTCACTGTTTCCCCCAGTCAAGTTCTTGCCGCGATGGTTTCTACTACCAGTCCCATTACCGCCATAGTTTAAGTCAAAAGCCTTATAGAAAATGAGCTTAAGCCCCTTGTTCTAAAAAATTAGCGAACACTGGGTAATTCAATTTCGATCGCTTGCTGTTGCATTTTTTTGAAAACGTTATAAAAGCCATTGGCACGAGATGGAGTAAGGCTGGCGACTAAACCAGTATCTTTAATAAAGTCGGGGGTGAGTAACTCAATTTCTTTTTGTGTTAAGCCACCCATACAGACCGATAGCAACCCGACAAATCCTTTACTAATCAACGCATCCGAGTCACCAGTAAATACAACTCGCTCGTTAGCATCTAGTTTCGCTACCACATATACCTGTGATACACATCCCTGCACTTTGTTCTCAGGGGTTTTGAGAGCTTCGGGAAATGCTTCTAGTTTCTTGCCATACAAAATCAGTTGTTCATAACGTTGCTTCGGATCGGAGAGCCTCTGAAATCGCTGGACAATGCGATCAATAGCTTCAGGTAGATGGGTCGGGCTTGACATTAGCTTTGGAAATATTTGGAGATTACTTTCAAGATTTAGACAGTTAATCTTAGAGCTATTCCAGTTTAAAGGATCTGATCACATCTTGTAATGAGAATGATCTAGCTACTTACAAGTGGTTATCGCATTTCTAGCGAAGTACAGGATTGTCTGAAAAGCCTCAATAAGCTTTAATTCGTAATTCCTAACTTTCCCCATGCTGCAAACATTGCTCGATCGCCCCATCGAGGCAATCCATACCATCCTGTAAGGACTCAATCCGACAGAGACGATCTCGTAATACTGCGGCTCCTGTAAAGCCCCTCGCATACCAAGTCATGTGTTTACGTGATTGCCTGATGCCACGGAGCCCTTTATAGTCCCATAGCCCTTGTAAATGCTCCTTGGCGACTTGCAAACATTCGATTGAAGAAGGGTCAGGCAAACGTTCACCTGTTTTAAAAAAATGATCAATCTGCCCCACTAAAAAAGGATAGCCCAAGGTTCCTCGCGAACACATCACACCATCGGCTCCCGTTTGCTCTAGACAGGCGATCGCCTTTTCCACTGAAAAAATATCACCATTGGCGATTACAGGAATCGTTAGCACCTCTTTCACCTTGCGAATCCATTCCCACTTGGCATCACCCGTGTAGCCCTGTGATCGCGTTCTGGCATGGACGGTGATCATCTTAGCTCCCGCATCCTCCATACGCTTAGCAAAGTCCAAAATCGTGATTTCGTTGTCATCCCAGCCGATGCGCGTTTTTACAGTCACAGGAATATTAACCGACTCGACAACTGAGCGCACAATTTGCGTTGCCAGTTCAGGTTGCCTTAGTAATGACGAGCCGCCTCCCTTTTTGGTGATTTTATTAACAGGGCAGCCCATATTAATGTCTACGGTGTCGGCTCCCTCTAATAACGCTTTTTGGGCAGCTTCAGCAAGAAAATCAGGACGACAATCAAATAACTGAATGCTAATAGGGGTTTCATAGCGGTCAATCTCCATTAACTTGGGCAAAGCTTTCATATGATGCAGATCCGTCGCGCTGATCATCTCCGTGTAGAGCATCGAGTCTGAAGCATAGCGCCGCACCAACCGCCGAAATACTAAATCCGTCACCCCTGATAAAGGCGATTGCAGCACCCGACTTTTGAGTGTGAAATTACCAATAGTTAAGGGTTTAGTGAATTTTTGCTGTAATTTAGATGTAGCCGAAATCATGTTCGTAAATTTTGCTTTCTTTGGCGCTATATACAAAGGTATAGTAATTCTAAATGGTTTAAGAGATTTGCTCCTTGGGCTAACGAGCCCTTTTGGCAATCCCCACAATCTCTAAATAATTTCGTCTTACCTTAAGCCTATACCTAAGGAATAAGGTTTATATATAAATTTAAGGAGAAAAAATTTGTCTAAAAAACATCCAGTTATTGCGGTAACAGGTTCATCAGGTGCTGGTACTAGTACCGTTAAGCGAGCTTTTGAGCATATTTTCCGTTTAGAAAATATCAAAGCGGCAGTTATTGAAGGTGATAGCTACCACAAATACAACCGCTTAGAAATGCGCGAAGCCATGAAACAAGCTGCATCGGAAGGTCGTAGCCTCAGCCACTTTGGTTTAAATGCCAATTTACTAGATAAGCTCGAAGCTCTGTTTCAAGAATATGGTGAAACTGGTGGTGGTCAAAGACGTTACTATCTGCACAGCACTGAAGAAGCCGAGTATCACAATGGACGCTTAGGTACAAACAATCAACCAGGTGAATTCACTCCTTGGGAAAGCATCGAACCTAATACCAATGTGCTTTTTTATGAAGGTTTGCATGGTGGTGTTGTTGCTGAAGGGATTAACCTTGCCCAATATGTCGATTTGTTAGTAGGTGTAGTTCCGATTGTAAACTTGGAATGGATTCAAAAAATTCATCGTGATAATGCTGAACGTGGTTATAGTGCTGAAGCGATTGTTGATACAATTTTGCGTCGGATGCCTGACTACGTAAACTATATTGCGCCTCAGTTCTCGAATACCCACATTAACTTTCAACGTGTTCCTACTGTTGATACTTCCAATCCATTCATTGCTCGTGATATTCCTACCCTTGATGAAAGCTTTGTAATTATCCACACCAATCGTGTCTTCCGTGAGAAGTTTCAAATTGACTTCCGTTATTTACTAGATATGATCCATGATTCCTTCATGTCTCGTCATACCACCTTGGTTGTCCCTGGGGGCAAAATGGGAATGGCGATGGAATTGATCCTCCAGCCATTGATCGATTCTCTCGTGGTTGAATCAAATAACTTACGCTAATAAAGCATAAGTTCGATAACTAACGTCAGTTTGGGTTAAGCTGGCAAATTTTAAAAGCCCAAAAGTAAAAGCCTTGCTTAGCAAGGCTTTTACTTTCGGGCTTTGAGAGAGGGTTTGCGTAGCAAACCCTCTCTCAAAGCCCGTTTCAAATTATCCCGAATTCGCGTTATTTTATCGTAGTAGGCAGTTCATGAGTTGCCCCTACGACAAAATGAGGATTTAAAGTCTTTGAGTGTAAGTTCAAATAAATCTAAGCAGACACTTGAATCTGTTTCATTAATTCTCTAAAGTTATTGCTATATAAGCGATAACTCAGGGGATGGGCAATTAGTCTGGCGGTACTGTGATACAACACTGCAATTTCAATCAGTCCGTTATCCTTTAAAGTTTTACCTGTTGAGACTAAATCAACGATCGCTTCCGCCATGCCTGTGATTGGTCCTAACTCGACGGATCCATAGAGGGGAATAATCTCAACGGGTAAGTCGATGCTGTCAAAGTATTCACGGGCGCAACCGACATATTTGGAGGCAATACGGCTATGGGGGGGTAGGTCTAGGGGCGATCGATAGCGACTCTCTCCTGAAACAGCAATTGACATCCGACAGCCACCAAATCCTAAGTCTAATAATTTGGCTACCTTTGGCGTTTTTTCCCGCAAGACATCTTCACCGACGATACCTGCTTGGGCTTGTCCATATTCAACATATACAGGTACATCCTGTGCTCTGACCAGTAATGCTCTCGCGGCTCCTGTGGGGTCTAAAATTTGCAGTTGACGATTTGTAGGATCAAGAAACCCACTAAAATCAAGTCCTACTCCTTGAAGTAATCGGATTGAATCTTTTAAAAGTGAGCCTTTGGGCAGTGCGAAAGTGAACATGGAATGGATTACAACATTGGTCATAGTTCATTCTATATCTAGAGAGTAGCGACACTTCGCGTCTCAACTCTATTTTGGTGCTTGTGTCTTAAAAATTGAGCCAATCAAAAATCTGGCTAACCGTCAAATTTAAGTCAATTCCACTAAGTACGGGTACAGAATCCGAACCTTCTAAAATTTGAATGCGACGTTCAGGCAACACTAACAAAATATTCTCATCCTCAGTATCTAGTAACCAACCTAACTCCGTGCCATTGTCTACACAATGCAACAAATTAGCTATCACTTTATTTTGTCTCTGATCGGGAGAAAGTATCTCGATTACCCAATCAGGATGTATTTCAAAGCGGTTTGCTACTCGTCCTGAAGATTTACGGGGAATTCTCTCCCAACGAAATACTGAAATATCAGGAACAATCGATACTCCTCCAAAAGTACAGCGTAATTCCGAGAAAGCGTAGGCAATCTTTGGAGTTTCAACAACTTGGTTAATATTTGTACATAATTTAACTTGTAAGCGGCTGTGTTCTCCTTGAGGCATGACTTTTTGAATGATTTGTCCGTTAATAAATTCTGAAGCGGGTTTAGTCTCAGGTAGTTCTAGAAATGCTTCTAGGCTATGGGGGTTTGCTGCTGTGATGACCATGTATTTATCCCTTTACCTTTTTATTTTTAACTTTGCCTCCGAATGCCCTAAGTTAGGATCTGAAATAGTTCGACAAAAGCCCAGATTTAATTTGCTTTTTTACCATTTACTTTAAAACCAGACGTACACGGAATTGTGATAACTTAGAGTACTGCAAACAACATTTTAGAGATATTTTCGGCAACGAGCAAAACTCCAAGCTCCTCGAAATGTTGCCCTAGAGATCCCAAAACAAGCTTATTAATATGGCAGACATCACAACCCAACAAATTCAAGAGCTACGAGCCAGAACTGGCGCAGGTATCAAAGACTGCAAAACAGCCCTCATCGAGTCTGAAGGCGATTTCACCAAAGCAACCGAATATCTCAGACAAAAGGGCTTAGCCTCGGCTGTTAAAAAAGCAAGCCGTGCTGCCACCGAAGGTATCGTTCATAGCTATATCCACTTTGGTAGCCGCATTGGTGTTCTCGTCGAAGTTAATTGCGAAACTGACTTCGTAGCCCGTCGCGAAGAACTCAAAGAACTAGCTGATAGCGTAGCTAAGCAAATTGCTGCTAGCCCTAACGTAGAGTACGTGAGTGTCTCTGACATTCCTGCTAGCTTCGTTGAAAAAGAAAAGCAAATTGAAGCAGGCAAAGACGACCTTGCTAGCAAGCCAGCCGCCATCCGCGATAAAATCGTACTTGGTCGGATCGAAAAGCGACTCAAAGAGTTGTGCTTACTCGATCAGCCATATATTAAAGATCAAAGCATTACTGTTGACGAATTAGTTAAGCAAACTGGCGCAAAACTTAGCGAAAACGTCAAAGTGCGTCGCTTTGTGCGTTTTGTAGTTGGTGAAGAAACTGAAGCTGACAAGGCTGCTGAAGCACCTGCCGAAGCTCCAGCACCAGCACCAGTGGAAGCCGTAGCACCTAAAGAAGAAAAGAAAGAGAAAAAAGACGACAAGAAGAAAAAGAAATAAGGTTTGACTTCGCTCAGCCATTAGTCAAGCTAGCTAAGCGAAGTCGAAGCTGGAGTTTTTATTTGAAATATCTATACTTACGCGAACTATGGCAATGCTAATTAGCTATGTATAAACAACCTTAAACTCCAGAAACGTGGGTTGCCCGTCTAGCGGGCGACCCACGCTCAGTTTTTAGGGTTTAATTATGCATAGCTACTTATTGCGTATTGATCAAGACATTGTAGAAAAAAGCTATGACCAAAAATCGCGTAGTTTATCGGGAGTTCGGCACACCAGAAGAAGATACCGATGAGCATTTGGTGGACTTACCTCCACATCAACAAAATATTCGGATTCAGTCTAGTCGTCGCGGTCGTGGTGGTAAGACCGTAACTGAGATCACAGGTTTTCAAACTACACCCGAAAATCTTGCTCAGCTTACTAAACAGCTAAAAAATCAATGCGGTGCAGGTGGTACGGTAAAGGATCAAGCGATCGAGATTCAAGGCGATTGCGCTCAGAAAATATTGCAAATTTTGCTAGGCTTGGGCTACAAAGCCAAAGTAAGTGGCGGTAAGTAAAACATGAATGGCAGCTCTTTTCGCTGCCATTTATGTTTTGCTAGCGTTTAGGATCAATTTCTAAACCCTATCATAATCAGTACTTATGAGACTTAACCGATCGCTCCTATACTTGACTTAACACGCCGATTAGAGGCAAAGTCAAAAAACAATCCTAATCAATACCTAATAAAGATTTGGGGAGTTTAGCGTATAGTTAATGGCATGGTAGAGCGCTGATCAAAAACTACTAAAAATTGTGACCTAAATTTATTAATATAATAAGCATAGAAAAATTTTAATTATGCTAGGTATTTTCATTTAGAGATATCTTTGCGATAATCATAGAAATTTAATTATGGTTTTTTGTAAATAAATAGAGTCTTTATGATAAACAACTGGCTGGACTCGATCTGGCTGATTCCTTGCTATTCCCTGATAGGAGCGATGCTATCGATCATCTGGTTCCCCGCGATTACCCGCAAGACAGGACCAAGACCAGCAGGCTACGTCAATATCTTGATGACCTTCTTCTCCTTTCTTCATGCGATCGCTGCCTTGACCGTAGCTTGGGGAAAGCCAGCATACTCACTATCCTTTCCTTGGTTAGCAGTGGGCGGGCTAAACTTTACCATTGACCTCCAGATTTCTGATCTGAATATTGGCGCGATCGTCTTGGTTGCAGGCATTAATCTTCTCGCTCAGATTTATGCAGTGGGTTACATGGAAATGGATTGGGGCTGGGGCAGATTCTTTGCTTTACTCGCACTCTTTGAAGCAGGGATGTGTTCTTTAGTTCTTTGTAATTCCCTATTTTTCAGCTACGTCATTCTTGAAATCCTGACGCTAGGAACCTACTTGCTAGTTGGTATTTGGTATAACCAATCTCTCGTAGTAACTGGTGCAAGGGATGCCTTTTTAACTAAGCGCGTTGGCGATTTATTCCTTTTAATGGGTGTAGTCGGTTTATTCCCCCTCACAGGTACTTGGAACTTTACCGAGCTAGCAGAATGGGCAAAGACCACCGATATCAATCCGATGACCATTTCGCTTGTGACCCTTGCATTGATCGTTGGTCCTATGGGTAAATGTGCTCAATTCCCTTTACATCTCTGGCTAGACGAAGCGATGGAAGGACCTTTACCGAGTACCATCCTGCGTAATTCCGTAGTTGTAGCAACAGGTGCTTGGATCTTAGTTAAACTTCAGCCTCTCATTGCTATATCCCCTTTAACCCAGCAGGTAGTAATCGCCATTGGTGCAGCAACTGCTTTCGGTACAGTCTTAATCTCTATCGCTCAAATTGATATCAAGCGATCGCTATCCTATTTGACCAGTGCCTTTATGGGACTGATCTTTATTGCCGTTGGTGTCAATGACATTCACAGTGCCTATACACTGATCTTGTCTCATGCCTTAGCGATCGCACTACTATTTATGGCGATCGGCAGCATTATCTCCAACGTAATTACCCAAGATTTGACTTTAAACGGTGGACTATGGAATCGTCGTCCCGTCTCTGGTCTGTGTTTCTTAGTCGGAACTCTTGGCTTGATTGCCTTCCCTCCCTTTGGTGGTTTCTGGGCAATGCTGGATTTAATTTCCGAACTTTGGCACAAGAACATCGCCCTCGCCGAACTCTTACTATTGATTAATGGACTAATTGCTTTCAGCTTAATGCGTGTATTCGGACTGATTTGGGGTGGTAAACCTAAGCAAATGACCGAAAGATCCGTAGAACCTCTATGGCTCATGGTTCTACCAATGACCTTTCTCGCGGGGATTGTTTTACACACACCACAAATGCTGACAGCTTGGGGCATTATTCCCGACTTGGCAATCATCTTGAAACCTGAATCTTTGCTACTCCTCGGCTCAAGCAGCATGGGACTAGCCGCAGGTGCATATCTCTACCTCAATGAGAAAGTCAGTAAGCCAATTCAACTGCCTTGGCAAGATCTGCAACAGTTCTTTGCTTACGACTTCTACACATCCAAACTCTATAAAGTCACAATTGTAGGACTGGTAGAAAGCGTCTCCCATGCGATGTACTGGTTTGATCGCTTTTTCGTTGATGGAGTTGGCAACCTCTTTGGTCTTGCTACTCTATTCAGTGGTCAAAACTTACGCTACAGCACCTTTGGACAGTTACAACTCTATACGCTAACGATCATGGTTGGTATTGGCGTTCTTCTGTTGTTGCTATTCAATCAGACTCTTTAAATCTGGATCTTTCAATTGGATATAAAACTATGCTTAGTGCGTTAATTTGGCTACCAGTAATCGGAGCTTTAGCGATCACCTTACTACCCCAAAGTCAATCAAAAAAAGGCGCAATTATCGTTGCAAGTGCCATCCTTATCCTCGATGTGTTACTTCTCAAGCAATTTGATACTAATCTTGCGGCTTTCCAGCTATCTGAGAACCTACCTTGGCTAGAAAACATTGGCTTAAACTATAGCCTTGGAGTCGATGGACTGTCTCTGCCTCTAGTTGCTCTCAATGGATTACTTACTTGGTTGATTATTTGTTTTTGCGAAAACCAAATCAAGGAGCGCTTCAAGCTTTTCCAAGTATTAATGCTATTAATTCATGCGGGTGTGAGTGGAGCGATGCTCTCAACTAACACCCTCTTGTTTGTCCTGTTTTATGAATTAGTATTAATTCCTCTATATCTTATAATCGCAGTCTGGGGAGGCTTACAACGTAGCTATGCCGCTATGAAGTTTCTCATCTTCACCGCAGTCTCAGGCATACTCATATTAGCTGGCTTTTTGGCGTTAGGTTGGCTCACCGCTAATCCCACCCCAATTTTTGACTATTCCACCCTGCAAACCCTTTCCTTGCCCCTAGAAGTACAGATTACTTTGCTAGTAGTTCTGCTCTTAGGCTTCAGTATTAAGGCTCCCTTTGTGCCATTCCACAGTTGGTTGCCTGATACCTATGTGGAATCAGCAACTCCAACAGTAATGATGCTTGGTGGAATCGTTGCGAAACTAGGAACCTATGGTCTATTCCGTTTTTGTGTAGGTCTTTTCCCCGATGCTTGGGCACTGTTGGCTCCCTATATCGCGATCTGGGCAGGTTTAGGTGTCTTGTATGGCGCAATGGTGGCGATCTCTCAAAAAGATATCAAACGGATGGTAGCCTATAGCTCGATCGGTCATATGAGTTATATTCTCTTGGCTGCTGCCGCCGCAACACCTCTAAGCCTCATCGGTGGTATTGGTCAGATGGTTAGTCATGGATTAGTTCTTGCCCTATTGTTCTATCTAGTTGGCGTAATCGAAGAGAAGGTTGGAACCAGAGATTTAGATTTACTCAATGGATTGCTTAATCCCTTACGTGGTCTGCCAACTACAAGTGCTCTGTTGATTTTAGGTGGAATGGCGAGTGCAGGTATTCCTGGACTAGTTGGATTTATTGCTGAGTTTCTTGTCTTCCAAGGTACTTTTACCAAGTTCCCGATTCCGACGATCTTCTCGATCATTGGCACTGGTTTAACGGCTGTTTATTTCGTGATTTTGCTCAATCGAACCTGTTTTGGCAAATTGGATAATGCTACGGCTTACTATCCAAAAGTGAGTGGTCTCGAACAATTACCTGCCCTAATTTTGACTGGATTGATTATCTTCCTAGGAGTTCAACCTGTATGGCTAGTCAAATGGAGTGAAAAGGCTACCGTTAAGATTGCTGAGCAGTCCGAAAGTAAGCTCCTTGTTTCCCAAGTTCTAAACGAGTCCCTAACATCACCTCTGATCAAAAATTAATGCACTAATTTACCGTAAAGCTTTTAGGTCGCAATTTGTATAGTGCTTGATTAATATTAGGAAAGATAAAACTATGACAGCTACTTTAGTTCCACCAACCACACAACTACCTCCATCCAACCATCCCTATGCGGATGTCATCCATCGTCTAGAAGCAGGTGGCTCCATGCTCCCTGACACTCCCGAAAATCTAATGCAAATAATCGGACTCTATAAGGCTTATGCCGTACCGATGGATTTCTATTGGCGTGATTTGCTTTACATAGCGGAGCAGGTATTTCTAGAGCCACTGCCTGCATTTAAGTACTTTTTGCCTCAGGAATATCTCGATTTACGAAATCACTATGCAGGAGATGATGCTGATTGGCGCTTTTGGCGTGGTGAGGCGACGGCTCATCCTGAGTTGTTAGAGTTTATGTCTAAGGGAGAACTGAATACGAAAATTCCTAAACTCTTCCATCATCTCTATCACGATCGCATCAATATGGAGTTTGCCGAAGAATGTATGCGAGCAATGTTTTGGCATCGCAATATGGGGGGTGAACTAGAGCCGTACATGGATTCGGAGGAATATCGCCAAAATGCAGATCGTGCTATTCGCGCCTACTTCAAAAACAATCCGATCATGTTGGGGCTATATAAACTCTTTCCTGAGCTATTTTTAGAGCAATGCCGTCAATCCACCATGACCTCAGTTTTAGGACTGTTCTGGGAAATCATGGCTCCTGTATTTTTCGAGATGTCTGATGTTTACGACGAAGGTGGTTTTAAAGGTGTACCCGATGCGATGAATTTCTTGGTAAGTGGGATTTTTGCGATCGCTGGTCGTCCTATTTACCATCGTGTCAATATTCGAGGTGAGTGGTTTGAGATTGTGCCTAAATCTAAAGGATTCACTTGGTTGTATGAGGCAGCATTCCCCTATGTTGAAGCAGTGTTTTATCGCACTTCCCCTTTCCGTGGTACAAAGTCCTACAATGCTCAAGCGAATGAAGTTCCCAAAGATCAGAATGATTTCCACTACGGAATTTTATATGCAGACAAATTCCCCGTAGGTTCAGCAGGCATCCCACCAACCTTGTTACATCAAGATATGTATCATTTCTTACCTCAGTACCTAGTGGACTACTACAAGCAATTTTGTCGTGGTGAAGATGACACTTTGATTCAATTAGGCGTGAGTTTTCAGCGATCGATGTACAACGTTACCTCAGCCGTAATTCAAGCAGGTAGAGCCGCATTTCTCTATCCTCTTGATGATCCTAATCCTAAGCATCTCTTAGCCAATCGCCATTATTTTGAGGGACAACTAAATCGCTTCTGTAACCCCAAGTATGAAATGGATAAGGCTGCGAGAATTGGCATGGTTCAAGATCAAAACTATCGTTAATTACGCTAATTACGCTCAAACCCAAGAAATAACTATGACTACCATCGTTGATATCGCTGTTAATAATGAAGGCTTCTCTACTCTTGTTACCGCAGTATCGGCAGCAAGCTTAGTTGAAGCATTACAAAGTCCAGGTCCTTTTACGGTATTTGCTCCCAATGATGCAGCTTTCGCTAAATTACCTCCTGGCACTATTACGACCCTAGTGCAAAATATCCCTCAATTAGCCCGTATTCTCACCTACCATGTAGTTGCAGGCAAATACAAAAAAGAAGACTTAATTGGTGTAAAATCTCTAATTTCCCTTGAGGGTTCTCAAATTGATCTGGATATTTCTGAGGAAGGATTTGAAGCAAATAACGCAACGGTGATTGCTGCGGATATTGAGGCTGATAATGGCGTTATTCATGTAATTGATACAGTTATGCTGATGCGTCCCCATTGGTTTTATCCAATTATGGAGTCTGGTAAAGTCGGCGTATAGCGGTTTGAGTTCATCTGTGGCAAAATCAAACCTATTAGGACTTACGCAAAATGAACAAGGTTAGTCAAGCAATGTAATTGTGATGTGGGCACGAAGCGCCCGCATCACAATTATTCAAAAAATTACTTTGCAGCACTACCTAACCAAGAACTCAAGTTCTTGGCTCAAAGCTAAAGTTAGCTAAAGCGGACTCAAGACCTTTTGTAGTCAACTTTTTGTAATATTAATGCCTAGCATTGATGTTTGACGATGGCATAAATTAAAAACTGGTGGCATAGTATGGCACTCAAAATTGGTAGGGTTGAGGTTGGGCTGAGGTTATTGCTTTCTTTCACAACTATAGCGATCGCCCATGGGTACTTAGGTAGTTACATCAGTACATTCATCACTGATCATAATTACCCGATCGCAAGTTTATTATTGGGTTTAGCCGTTGCGGGGATATTTGCCATACCTCAAAGTTTAGGCGGTCTATTAGCGGCGATCGCCTCGGTGATCATTGTCTATTGGCAAGCAGGATTAATGCCTAGCCTCGTCACCTTGGGTGTATGTCTAGTATTGTACTGGTTAGGTTTTGCAGATCTGGGTTACAGTGCTAAACCTGACAAAAAACTTTCAATCATCGAAATTCTCTCGACAATAGTTACCTTTGCCCTCGCGATCGCCTTGACCATTTCCCTGTTGCAAATTCCATCAAGTTGGATTGCTAGTTTGGCGATCGGGTTACTCGCTGCGACGATCACCTTAATTGGTAAACAAATCCAGTACCTCGAATTAAGCACTATTAAAAATTTCATCATTTTGGGCATCCTTACAAGTAGCAGTCTGGCGATCGGCTTTGTGGTTCGGACTATCTTTTATACTCCTAAGCCAACTGAATTTCTCTAAACTGGCAAACTTTTGCAGTGGTGTTTGGATGCAGGGCTATAGTACTGCCTATCTCAACTTGACATCTTTTGTTAGTAGTTTACAGCTCCTATCGCTCAACTTGACAATATGACTACGACAATCTCTACTGAGAAACAAAGCATTAAACAGATTTTCTTGTGGGAAATTCTATGGATTTTGGTTCCATTTGGCATTTATTTCTTATCGCATATTGTCCATCCAGATTGGTATAAGCACTTTGTCTATCAGTCTTGGGGATTTTTGCAAGGGCGACTCGATTTGCTTAACTTGCCAGAATATTATGTAGATTTAATTTACTGGAAAGACAAAATCTATCTGCCTAATCCACCTTTGCCATCAATTTTACTGATGCCTTTTGTGGCAATTTGGGGAATTGCCACAGAACAAATTCGAGTATGTATGTTGTTTGGGGCTGTCGATGTCTTTTTAGTATGGATATTATTAGGGCGGATGACTGTTCAAGGCGCGATGCGTTTTGGCTTAACCATTCTCTATGGCTTTGGAACTGTGCATTATAGCGCCAGCATTATTGGTACGATTTGGTTCTATGCCCATGTTGTTGCTGAATGGGGAATGTTGTTAGCATTAGTGGAATTTTTTGGGAAACGTAGATTTGTGCTGATGGGCTTCTTTATGGGGCTTGCCTTTCTCTCGCGTCAGGCGACAATCTTGGGATCGCTATTTTTCTTGGGTTGGCTACTATGGGAACGTCCCGAAAAATGGATTCAAAAAGGCTTCAGCTTTGGAGCAGGGTTTACGCCACTTTTTTTATTCCAGTCTTGGTTTAACTGGGCAAGGTTTGGAGATCCGATGGAGTCAGGCTATATGCTGCAAAACTATTATTCGTCAGTGCAAGCACCTGCGATTCATAAATATGGTTTGTTTAACTTTGCCTATATTCCTAAGCATATCAAGCTGATCTTTACAGAAATGCCTGAGTTCTTACCGCAATTCCCATTTATCCGCCCAAAACCAGAAGGGATGAATATCTGGCTAACGACACCTGCATTTTTTGCTCTATTTGCGGCTAAATGGTTTGATGTGTTTGTGATTTTGGCGGGATTATCAGCATTTTTAATTTCTCTGCCTGCGATGATCTATACCGCAACGGGTTGGGTGCAGTTTGGCTATCGCTATGCCCTTGATTATTTGCCATTTCTATTTGTGGCGATCGCTAGTGGTCTACAAAGAATGCCTCAAGCCTTGGCATGGACATTAATTGCTTTATCTGTGATTGTCAATGTATGGGGAGTTTATTGGGTAGTCAAACTAGGATGGTAATTCAATGAGAACCAGATGATCCAAAACAAGTTCATTTAATAAAAATTTTAGTTCATCTTGAGCTTGGCGATCGCTGAGTTTGCCAACGGGTGCAACTGAGCCGCCGATAATGCTGGAAACTTGGCGATAGGCTTCTAGTCTAGGTTTGTGGCTACACCAATAGGTGACAAGCTCTGCAAATTTACAGGGTCGATGCCAGAGAAATCGCAAGCAGAGAGTTATGGTGAGTGCATCAGGATCAGATCGATGTAATTTTTGTAGATTGGGATCAGGGCGCATGTGGGCGATCGCTTGATCGAGGGTTTGGAAAAATTGATTGGTTCGCAAAACAGGATGCAAATGAATCGTTGCTGAATTCCACATCTCATCCGACCATTGACTGATCTCCACATATTCAGGCGATCGCCCTGAGTGCCCGCACCAAATATCCAATAGACGGTTAACGGGTTGCAGCAATTCAAAGGCATATTGCATACATCTGTTGGTATTCGGTTTCAGTAGGATTGCGATCAAGAAATCCTAATAAACGCACAAATGTCTGAGCGCGAAAGAAATCGGTACGTTGATAGAGACTATGAACATTGACTCGCAATAGCTCTTGAGAGAAAAGGACTGATTCCATTAGACACTGGACTGGTAATTCGGGGTGGAATCTGAAATAACCATTTTACACGAATGAAAATAATGCAAATACGCTTATCACTAATTTAAAGACCAGGGTTTGTCTAGTGCTGAAATCTTTAGTATACCCATTGTGCTCTGGCAAATAAATCGATCCCATACATTGCAAGACTACCAAAAGAAATCAAAATAATCCAATAGGAAATAGAAAAATCACCAACAATTTCTTCAAGCATGATGTAAAAAGGTAAAATTAAACTAATGTAGCGAGTATTAGATAGCCAAAAAGACTGACTGGCAATGACTAACCACTGCGCTATACTCCATAAGATTAATCCATAAGATATTTTTTTACGCTTATGAATTATAGAGATGATATATAGTATGACAACTATTGGAAATATAACTGTTACAGATTGATCGATATAAAGTGTAATAGTATCTATCAAATCTCCTTTTATTATGCTTCCTATATTATATATATATAGTGTTATAGGGTTTGCAACTTCCTTGTTCCAAATGTTTTTTAGAAAAACTCTATAGTAAAAAGGATCATGAAATAACCAAGTATTAATCCCAAAGTAGATTAAAGTTCCCATTGGGATTAGTAAAGATTGAACTAGAACATATTTCTGCGTTTTCCATAATTTGTTCTCAATACAATGGGCAAGATATGGAATGACACAAAAAATTCCTATAGATCTAGTCAAAGCAGCACAGAAACCAGCAATTGCTGCCAGAGAATATCTCTTTTTTTCTAAAAAATATAGAAGTAAAGCTGTTTCTGCTAAATATAGCCCCTCTGTATAAACCATATTAAAATAGATAGAAATTGGTGTTAGAAAAAGGATAATCATAATTCTCCACATTTTGGGCTTCTGAACACCTGACTCTGAAAGGAACATTGCAAATGCAGCATGACCAATAATTGAACCAATATTTGATATCACTAAGCCTGCTAGATAAGGATTCCCTAATAAAAATGAAAATAGGTAAATCATCACAGGATAAAAAGGAGGAAAGACAATAAATTCTACACCTTTACCATTACTCTGGTAGCCATGTTGTGAAAGAAAAACGTAATGATGAGAATCATTGTAACTAAAGCGATGAAGAGCTTCATCCCAACTTATATCGGGATAATATGCTGTTAATTTATTTACAGTCATTAAGACTAGAACAATTTGATATAAGATTGAAATCGTAACTAAAGATTCGTGACTACAAAAATAAGATTTAATATAACTATAAATGTATATAATCTTGTTTGTGTTTTGTAGCTTTACGTTACTCTGTTGATACTGTTCTGATGTTTTATATAGTGGTATTGAAGATCTATATGATCTAATAGTTTGGTCAATCAAGAAAGCAAAGAAAATTGTGTTTAATATGCTTACTATATAAACTATACTCTTAGTATATATCTCTGGAACTGTAAAGAAGAAAGATTCATGGTTATATCTCAAATAAACAAAGGCTACATTGATTGTTGCTGTAAGTGTAAAGCCTAAGTAGAGCCATTTGATTCTTGGAATCAAGGTACTTGTAACTAATAAAAATGCTAATCCATATAATATGTAACGTTCATGCATTCTTGTTGGCAGCATAAAACATCCAACTAGTAATGTTGATATGGCTAGAGCATCAGTAGTAATATGCTTTTGTCGATAAAGAAATATGCCCAACCACCCTATCAGACTGGCAAAAAAGATTAGCCCAATAAACTTATAACTAATTCCTAAAAAAGTGATACTATCGTGCTCCCAATTTGCCCACCCCCAAATATTAAAAGCATTCAATGATGCAAAATCGTAACGATTAGCAGTATCTTGAAATCTTTGATATAATGCTAAAAATGGAGTGATTAGACCATGTTCTTTAATTCCGTAAAATGGCAATACAATTATCCAAATCAATACTAAACTAAAAGCTGTAAGGGTTAACCATTTCTTCCAACTTTTACGAAACCATTGAGAAAGAACTAAAAATGGTACAAAAAAAAGTCCTTGTGGCTTAGTAATTATTGATAATGCAATTAGCATTCCTGCTCTAATTATATGATTTTTTTGTATTAAATAGAATGCTCCTAACATGAAAAAAATTATCACTCCGTCAGTCTGTGCCCATACTGCTGATACAAATAAAATCACTGGGTTAAAGGCATAGATGAGCCCTAGTTTATAGGCTTTGTGAAGAGATGTATGAGGTTTAAGGATTTTGGCAACTAACCATGCTGACCCAATATCAGCACATATATTCGGCAACTTAATCATTGCCATAAACCACAAATCATCCCGACTTAGAGTAGGATCAAAAAATTGATAAATTTTGCCAATAAGCCACAATATATAAAGATACGCAGGTGGATAGTCACAATATGAGTAGTTGTAGAAATCCGAAAATCCTCGCTGTGCCAAGGCTATAGACCAATCCTTAAAATAAGCAATATCCATCCAAAATGCTAAGGGGAAAAAGAGCAATAATAGACGCAAAATTAGGGCTATTGCCAATCCTAAGTGAAACTTACTAGTGTTGTTTGTTGGCAAATTGAATACTTTTGCCCAATTATTATCTTTGTTTTGGTCATTCCCCGATTTAATGAAATTAATATTAAGAGGTTGAAATTTATTTTTTTCTCTATTTATGTGATTTTTAAGGATAGGTTTAGTAAAAAAAGTTTGGCAAACTAAGCAAAGATACTTGCGATCACCATTAGACATTTTGCCATGATCCTGAAATTGTGTACTTTCACATAGAGGACATTTCATTTTTAGTTGTTTTGGGTAAAAAATATACTTTAGTTTAACTAATCTTTTGTTGTTTTGAAATGAGGAGTAACTATGAATAAAAAGTTTTTAATTAGTATTTTTGTTGTTACCGCAATTACGGCTTGGCTTGCTTTTGTCAATATAGATCTGCTAAATCAAATTCAGGCGATCGCCCAAGAATCGGGAATATGGGGGTATGCGTTTTTTGTGATTACTTACGCGATCGCCACGATACTTATCTTACCCGTGACCGCTTTTAATATTGCAGGTGGAGCACTCTATGGCAATGTCGTGGGATTATTACTAACATCCCTAGGAGCATTACTTTCAGCATTACTGGGTTTTATCTTGGCGCGATCGCTAAACTTTAGTCCTGATGATGAGCGTTGGGCAAAGATTAGCCAAAATCTGGTTAATGGAGGTTTAGCCTACTCCTTTGCCGCGAGACTATTGCCGATCATTCCCTATGGAGTAGTTAGTTTTGCCGCAGGCTTGAGTCCGATCAAGCGTCGCGATTATTTAATAGGAACTTTACTGGGTACACCATTGGGAATTGCCCCTTTTGTATTTTTGGGGAGTACAGGGGTACAAATGGGAACTAGTGATGATGTGCTACCTTTATTGGCTAGTAGCATGGGGTTAGCAGTGTTGATTGCAGTAGGTACATGGTACAAATCTAGCCAAAACTGATCCAAATCATAAAGCTTGGCGCTTAAACTAAACCCCAAAAACTTTGCGGATTCTAAAAAAAGATTATGCCAAATTTAGAGAATAGTCTCAATCAGAATATTGATAGCATTGAGCAAAGCCGATCACAAGGATGTGATTGGTATCTAGTAGCAGGAAGTCTAGGGATTTGGCGCATCTAGCTTGAGAGGGGATTGGACTATATTGGTCTTTGGTGTCTCAGAAAGCTGAGCAGCATCTTGTCACTAGACAAGTAATATAGCAAACCCCTCAAGAGCGTCTCAAGGGGAAACCTCATTCACAAAACAAAATATTTGCAATTTTTACAACTTGCTTGGGTAATATATTTCAGTCAGATTGGTAGAAACTTTTATGTCCGACTCTAAGCAAAGCCGCAAACTCAATCGTTTTTTGCCGAATTTCTCGCCAAGATTAGAAATTTGTTAAACTAAGCTATTAATTATTCAAGCATCGAACCCAAATGCCTTGCCCATTATGCGATAGTACACAATTAAAAAAATATGGCAAAGCACCAAATGGCTCTCGAAAATATCTTTGTCAAGTTTGCAATAACATTTTTACAGATGGATTTGAGGAAATATGCTGTGAACCTGAGATTAATTTCCTAAGATTTAAAAAGAGAAATATCAGAGAAATAGTAGCTTCACAATGTTATCGAGAGTCTTCTAATTTGAAATATTTAGTATCGAGAATTAATTTCACACTAGAAAATTTCAATAAGGTAAGATCACTAACTTATGACAACATAATTCTAAGATTGCTGGGATATATTATTTTAGTTATTTCTACCATTTTCATATCTATCATTCTAGCATTTATCAATACATATACAATATTTCAAAAGCTTAAAGACTATATCCTCAAACGTATCTCAAATTACAAATTTTGGCAGGGATTGGCAATAATTAGTTTTTGTACAACTATCACATTCCTGATTTCTTATTCCATAGGTGGCAATTTAGATGGAAGAAGTGGTGCAATGTTCTATATGCAAGCTGAAGCCTTGTTACAAGGTAGGACTAATCTTGATGTAACTTGGACTCTCGATCTAATTCCATTTGATGGCAAGCTATTTCTAGCCATTCCACCCTTAAATGGTTTTTTGATGTTGCCATTTGTCCATTTTTTTGGTGGAAGATTTACGGAAACAGTCTTTTCTTTAGTTTTGTATTTTCTTCTAATTATTGTGCAGTTTATCTATGTGGAAAAATTTTCATTAACTCAAAATGCTAGTCAACGTAGACTGCTATTTATCTTTTTAACATTAGGAACCATGACTTTCCCTTGTGCAGTAATAGCTTCATCTTGGTTCAATGCTGTATTGGGTAGTTGTTTATTTGTTTCTTTAGCTTGGATCACTCTTTATTATGCTCAAGGATTAAAACAAGATATATTTGCCATTACTTTACTAGCCATCGCTTCAATTGGAAGATTTCATCTAGCGGTAATTCTCCCAGCCTTTATTCTCAAAGCTTGGTTGCGTCGTTATACAGGGAATCTTAGAGCACTAGTTGCCTTATGTATTCCAGCCGTTATGTTTATTATGTTTGTAGCTTGGTGGAACTGGGTCCGTTTTGGAAGTCCGTTTTCGATTAAGTATGAAGAACATCTCTATGCAGATTTTTTTAGGGAAAATATTCAAAAATATGGATTTCGCAATTTAATCTATATTTTTCCCAACATATACCACGGCATTATTGCTATTCCTAAATTAGTTACTCAATTCCCTTTTTTCAAGATTGATGATATGGGTAATGGTATTTTGGCAATTAGTCCTTTATTTATCTATATTCTGAGGGATAAAAATAGAAGTGATTCTTGGGAAAATTTTGCTTGGTTATGTATGACAATTATTGCAGTACCTATATTTATCCATTTTTCAACTGGTTGGCGACAATTTGGTTATCGTTATTTTTTAGATTTCTTCCCATTTGCTTCTTTCCTGTTACTGAAATCTAAGGTTGATCCTACTCGCTTACTTCCATTTATATGTATCTTAATTTCTCTTTGGTTTAATATGTTTGGTACATTGATGTTCCTAAACCCTGAACTATTGGGTGCTTAATATTTAAGTTTGAATCACTAAAGAATTTCTTATGTCTAAACTTGAATATTTATAGGTATAAACTCCATGAATATTCATATCCTATATGTGGTGGTGTAAATTATAAAAAGTTATACTTAATACAAGGATTTGATATTGTGAAATGCTCAGCATGTAGCATGTCATTTGTTAATCCTAGAATTAGTAATGACTATCTCTTTGATATTTATCGTCATGAGTATTTTCATCGTAAACAAGATGGATATAATGACTATGAAAGCATCGCCAACTTAAGAATTAAAACCTTTGAGAAATGGTATAGAGATCTTGCTCCATATTGCATAAAAAAAAGAATTGCTCTAGATATTGGCTGTGCCGCAGGATATTTTCTGGATATTTTAGTAAAACATCAGTGGCAGGTTGAGGGCATAGAATTGGAGCATCGTATGTATGATTTGCTTATTCAGAAAGGATATACAATCAGTAATGAACCTCTAGAATATTTCACGACAGAACATCAATACGATCTGATCACGATGTTTGATGTAATTGAACATTTACCTGATTTACAGAAAGATTTTGCGAAAATTAGTAGTTTACTTTCAGATCAAGGCGTTCTTGCTATTTCCACACCTAATATCGAAAGTCTTCAATATCAAATTTTTAGAAGACGTTGGTTTCAGTTTAAACCTGTGGAACACTTATATTACTTTTCTCCTTCAACATTAAAACGGCTGGCACAAGATCATGGACTAAGGGTAGAAGTGATGAAAAGATCTGGTCAATACTCAAATATACCCTTTATTGTCGATAGACTAGAGCATTATGGATTTTATCATCTGGCCAGATTATTTCGTCTAACTGCTAAATTATGCGCTTTGGACAGTCTGAATTGGTATGCTGATACTGGAAGTATATTTGTTATCCTGCGTAAAGTTGCGTGAATTAAAAATGCGGTGTTGCACATATTTTTTATATTTTGCGTTTGAAATTTAACTTTTTGCAGGCGAACCAACGTGAATAAAAAACTGCTGATTGGTATCTTTGCTCTGACTGTAGTTAGTGGCTGGATTACCTTTACCCATATTGATGGACTGAACCAGATTCAAGATATTGCCCAAGAATCGGGAATATGGGGCTATGCGTTTTTTGTGATTACTTACGCGATCGCTACGTTACTTATCTTACCCGTGACCGCTTTTAATATTGCAGGTGGAGCCCTCTATGGTGGTATTGAGGGGCTATTACTAACATCCCTAGGAGCATTACTTTCAGCATTACTGGGTTTTATCTTGGCGCGATCGCTAAACTTTAGTGCTGATGATGAGCGTTGGGCAAAGATTAGCCAAAAGCTTGAGGATGGTGGTATTGCTTACTCCTTTGCCGCGAGACTACTGCCGATCATTCCCTATGGAGTAGTTAGTTTTGCCGCAGGCTTGAGTCCGATTAAGCGTCGTGATTATTTAATAGGAACTTTACTAGGTACACCATTGGGAATTGCCCCTTTTGTATTTTTGGGGAGTACAGGGGTACAAATGGAAACTAGTCATGATGTGCTACCTTTATTGGCTAGTAGCATGGGGCTAGCGGTGTTGATTGCAGTAGGCACATGGTACAAATCCAGCCAAAACTGAATCCCAAATTAAAAAATGGCTCTGCCATTTTTTAATTTCAAAACCTTTACGGACTCTACAGGAAGATTATGCCAAACTTAGATAATATTCTCAATCAGAATGTTGATAGCCTTGACCAAAGCCGATCGCTAAGATGGGATTGGTATCTAGTAGCAGGAAGTCTAGGGATTTTCGCACTCGCCTTATTTCTGCATTTTTGGCAATTAGGCACAATCCCCTATCCTGTTTTTGATGAATCTCTATTTGGTCAATATGCTAAGGAATACCTAGAAGGTAATCCCACTTGGGAAGGACATCCGCCACTGGGCAAATATTTCATTATGTTGGGGATTTTGCTGTTTGGAGAACATGAATTTGGCTATCGGATTTTTGGGGCAAGCTTTGGCTCCATTCTGCCTTTACTGATGATTGGCATGGTTTATCGTCTGACTTACCAACGCAATTTAGCCCTTTTGTCAGGATTCTTTTTATTAAGCGATGGATTGTTTTTAGTTGAGTCGCGCTTCGCTCTCATTAATGTTTTTTTAGTTTCCTTTGGTTTGGCATCACAAATATTTTTGTTGGCAGGATTGGCTCAGAGAGGGAAATTACGCACATTTTTACTCTGTTGTGCAGGGCTTATGCTAGGTGCAACTGCTTCTGTAAAGTGGAATGGGCTAGGATTTAGTCTCTTGCTATTTTTAGTAGTCCTGTGGGTATGGGCGATCGCAAAGTTCTTTCCCAAAAAACTTTCGCGGTTAGGTATCCTTGCCGAAATCACAAAATTGCATTGGTGGCAATATCTCCTGTGTTTTGGAGTCATGCCGATCGCCTTCTATTCAGTACAGTGGATTCCTCTATTTATGCTAAATCCTGGAGGCATAGAGCCAGAAAGTGGTTTTGGAGCAATTCATTCCTTTTGGCTATCTTTTGTGAGAGTCCATGAACATATTCTTTGGTGGCATTCTACCGATGTGATGATGAATAATGATCCAGAGCATCCCTCCCATCCTTACTGTTCATTAGCATTTTCTTGGGCAGTTTTGGCAAGACCTGTTGGCTACTACTTTCAAGAGCGTGATGGATATTTCACAGTAGTTCAAGGGCTTGGCAACCCCCTTTTGTGGTGGCTCTCAACTTTGACCATAGTTGGTGTCAGCATTGCTTCAGTTTTGCCAAAATTGCGACAATTCGCAAATATTGGGATTACCAATTATTTGCTGTTAGGATATTTCTCGAATTATGTACCTTGGCTAATAGTCAAGCGATGCCTATTTGTCTATCACTATATGTCTTCAGCGATGTTTAGCTTTGTGGCTTTAGCATGGCTAGTCTGTCAAATCTTTACCCAAAAAGGACTAATCCGCTATCTCGGTTATGGCATTATTGCCACCGTGATCATCAGCCAACTCTTCTTTATGCCAATTTGGTTAGGACTTCCCATTCTTCCTGAAGATTTCTATCATCGCATTTGGTTTATGCCAGACAGTTTGCCAGGTTTTAACTGGATTTGAGCCGATTCTCGACAGGATTGCTTCAGTTGCCAACATTCCCAAAACATCTTGAGAATAACTTTGATATTTGCACCTGTAGCGACACCAAATTTGCGGGGGAAGTGCTGCACGGGTAACTCGATAATTGGTGCAATATTTGGTAATTGCTGCAATCTCACAAGAAACTCAGCGCTAAATAAAGCCCCGTCGGATGTGATTGGTTTCACGGATTGGTAAATGGTGCGAGGAAATAGTTTAAAGGCGCAGTCAATATCTCTAACCTTAAGTCCCAGTACCCATTGAATGAACTGGTGATATAGCCAAGCATTAAGCGATCGCAAAAATGCATCAGCACGTTTTGCCCGATAGCCAATCACGATCTGTGAATTGGGTTGAGAGTTGCCGATATATGGCATAAACCGATCTAGATCGCTAATGTCAAACTGTCCATCGCCATCGGTCAAGAAAATATATTCATGGAGCGCACGATCAAATCCACTGCGTAAAGCAGCGCCATAACCGAGATTTTGAGGATGATTAATCAGACGAATCTGAGGGTTTTGCTTAGCAAGATCACTCACGATCGCAGGGGTGGCATCGCTAGAGCCGTCATTCACGACAATAATCTCATAGCAAATCTGGCGATCGCTTAAGTAGTTCACTGCCGAGGCGATCACCTGACCAATATTTTCGGCTTCGTTATAGGCAGGAAATACTACAGATATAGATAGAGAAGGTTTCATGATGACGACTCACGGTGAAGAAAGCGAATGGCTTAAGGAATGACAGCAGGTGCTGATGCTAATGGTTGTGGACGAAATGTGTAGGATAAAATCACTAAAAACAAAATCACATTGACGGCACTCACTGTATAGACTACGCTTTGCAACCACATTTCGGGAATTGCATAAAACAAGTCTTCATAGTTGTATCGCAAGTAGGCATAGCCCACATTTGCTGCGCCCGTAATTGTCAAGCCCCAATAGATCCACTTAATCGCAGGAATTAAGGCGATCGCGATCACCAAAAAGCCAAGACCATAAAGCATATAGCGCTCATGCATTCTTGTCGGCAACATAAAAAATCCGAACAGCATGATGGAGATCGCGATGATTTGAGCCGTAAATCTTGGAGTCGTAGAATCGGACGCAGTAAAGTGATGTTGCTGATAGAGAAATACACCCAACCAGATCAGGAGTATGCCCAAAAATATCAAACCAATTACCTTATAGCTAATTCCCAAAAATGTCGTATAGTCCCTGATCCAATTTGCCCAGCCCCAAAAATTAAAAGCATTCACCGAAGCAAAACTATAGTAATCGGCAGTCCCCTTGAGGAGTTTATATAGCGAAAAAAATGGTTTGCTAATATTGATTGTTTCGGGAGAGCCAATTCCGTAAAAGGGCAAAATGATTAACCAAATTAGTCCTAGTCCACCACCAGCGATCGCCGTCCATTTCCACCAAACTTGCCGAAACCATTGCGAAAGTACTAAGAATGGTGCAAAGAAAAGCCCTTGCGGTTTGATGATGATCATTACCGCAATTAATAAACCCGACCTAATCACGTAATTTTGTTGAATCAGATAAAAAGCTAATAACATCAAAAAATTCATCAAGCCATCCACCTGTCCCCAAACTCCTGACACAAATAACATCAAGGGATTAAAAGCATAAAGCAGACCGAGCTTATGAGCCGTAGCTTCAGTGGTATGTGGTTTTAAGATCTCGGTGATCAATAAAGCGGAGCCAATATCTGCCAATACGGGCGGTAATTTAATCAGCACCATCAACAGCAAGCCATCGGTATGACTAAAATTTGGGTCAAAAAACTGGAAAATTTTGCCGATCATCCATAACACATAAAGATAGGTGGGCGGATAGTCGCAGTTGGTGGAGTAATTATAGAAATTAGCAAATCCCTGCTGCACCATAGTGATCGCCCAATCCTTATAAAGATTCATATCTACCCAAAAGGCGATCGGTAAGCTGATTAAGAAGAGGTGTAAGGCTAGGGCGATCGCTAATCCTAGATAAAATCTTGGTACATCTAGTTTGAGAGTGGGGGTAGACATATTGGTCATTGGTGGCTCAGAAAGCTAATCATCTTGGCACTAGACAAGTAATATAGCAAACCCCTCAAGAGAAAGTCGGCGCATCGCGCCGCCTTTCTCTTGATTTCAAGAGCGTCTCAAGGGGAAACCTCATTCACAAAACAAAATATTTGCAATTTTTACAACTTGCTTGGGTAATATATTTCAGTCAGG
>Ga0209990_10000397_pt1 | contig 42091 bp, 48 predicted proteins | sample NOAtaG_6_FD_187304 | JGI IMG/M metagenome (GOLD analysis project Ga0209990, IMG submission 187304) | Freshwater lake microbial communities from Lake Erie, under a cyanobacterial bloom - NOAA_Erie_Diel5S_2200h metaG (SPAdes) (version 2) | ecosystem: Environmental > Aquatic > Freshwater > Lake ...
TACGGTTGCAATAGCAGCGGCATACCAAAACAGCAATAACGCAGCAGCGTTCAACGGCGGGGCAGCACAGGCTGTTGCTGGCAACGTGCCGACGGGGCTTGTAACTCTTGGCATAGGCGGCCACGGTACGATAAGCGCTAACAGTCTTTGCGGGTATGTGCGCTCCATCAGTTACTACCCCACGCGCCTGCCCAACGCAACTCTTCAGAGCATCACAGCATGACCGACGAAACCCTAACCGAGCCCATCGTCACCGAGGGCTACTGCGACTACATGGTTGTCTTCGCTGATGAGGATGAGGCTATTGCAGTCCTGTACGACTCAGCAACGGACAACGAAGGCAACGTGACGCTGACGCCGCGCTTCACTGCGGTGGACATGATCGGCACGATTTACGAGCCTGCGCCTGATCCGGTGCCTGAGAACTACAAGCCGCTGCCGTACACGGGCTACCACGCCAACGTGCGCAACATCGGGCCAGCGCCTGAGCTGGATGCGTTTGTGGTGAGCCCGACTCCCGTAACTCCTCTTCGTGTGTGGGCCTGAAGGCAGAAAGATCGTGAACGTGGCCATGACTGACTCTGACTTCCAGCGGCTTGAAGCCAAAGTGGACAAGCTCACCGACGCCATCCAGCGGCTGATCCTCATCGAGGAGAGGCAGTCCAGTCAGGGCGAGCGGATCGGCAAGTGCGAGGCCTCGATCGCCGTGCACGACACGATGATCCACAAGACCGACAAGAAGGTCGACCAGTGGATCAACCGCGGCATCGGGGTGTGGGTCGCGGCCACCATGCTCTTCGCGGTGGTGCAGTTCGGCGCCAAGTTCATGGGGAAATGAAGATGGGCAAAGCAGGCGAGCTGATCGCGATGGTCTTTGTGGGCCGCGACATGGCGCATCGCGCCCACCTGAGCACGCGCAGCTACGCTGAGCACATGGCGCTCGGCGGCTTCTACGAGGGCATCATCCCGCTGGTGGACGGCTTCGCTGAGGCCTACCAGGGGCGGTTCAACGAGCTGCTGGACATCCCGCTGGCCGACAACGACTTCGAGGGCGAGATCGGCGACGTGCTGGAGCAGCAGATGTCGTGGATCGAGGACAACCGCGAAGCCATCGCGCCGCGCAGCGAGAGCGCGCTGCACAACGCGCTGGACGAAATAGTGAGCCTCTATCAAGCGACGCTGTACAAACTGCGTTTCCTATCGTAGACTTTTTCGCGGCAAGGTGCGTCCATGATCGACTACCAATCCGCCACCTGGCATCTGCTGCGAAAGTGGGCAGATGAGCAGCTAAGGCGGGCCCGCGAGAAGAACGATTCCGCGGACTTGGACGCCACAGAGACCGCCGCCCTGCGCGGCGAGATCCGACTACTCAAAAGATTCCTTGATCTGCCCAACGCGGCAGCTCGGGACCTAAGCGTGCTGCCGGACGAATAGTCCCGCCGCACGATGGCAAGCGAGCCACCTTCGGGTGGCTTTTGTGTTTTCTGGAGGGCATGAAGTGGATGAACAGCTGACTCAGGAGCAGATGCAAGAGCTCTGGAACGAAGAGGCCGAAAAACTTGACGCCGGCGAGCAATTGCCCGCGTTAGAGCTACAGGCCGATGCGCCAGCCGCCCAAGAGGCGCCGCCGCAGGAAGAAGTTCCGCAAGCTCAAGCAGCAGTCCCGGAGCAGGCAGCCGATCCGCTCGCCGGTCTACCCGAGGAAGTGAAGGCGGCTCTGGCCAAGATCACGCACCTTGAGCAGGCCAATGCCCAGTTGCAGCACAAGGTCAATTCGGCCGAGGGTCGAGTGGCTGCGATGCAGCGTGAGTTCCAGCAGGCGAAGGTGGCGCAGCAATCCGTTGCCCCACAAGACGCGCCGACGCAGGGACAAATGGCTGCAGCGGCCAAGAACCCGGAGAAGTGGGAATCACTCAAGAACGACTTTCCTGAGTGGGCTGGTGCGATGGAAGAGTACGTCGCGTCCAAGCTCAGCGGTGTGCAGTCGCAAGACAAGCCCGGCATTTCGTCGGATTTGGTTGTCGAGTACGTCAGACGAGAAATCGCTGCCGAGCGCGAGACGATTGCCAAGCGCATCGAGGAAGCCAAGGTTGAAGGCAAGTACGACGACTGGCGCGAGACGGTGAACACACCGGAATTCGCGGCATGGTTCGCACTGCAGCCAGCCCAGACGAAAGCGCTCGCGGACAGCACTGCTGCCAAGGACGCCATTCGGCTGCTTGATTCGTACCACCAGGCCAAGGCCAAGCCCGCTGCCGAAGTGAGGCAAGAGCGCTCAGCGCGACTTGCAATGGCTGCAACAACTCGCCCGGGGCAGACACCGCCACCCAAGACGATGGGTGACATGTCGCCAGCCGAACTCTGGAACTACGAAGCCGCGCAGCGTGAGAAGACTCGCGCAGCCCGCGGCTACTGACCACATCAACCTCAAAGGAACTGAACCATGTCTATCCAAAATTACGGCACCGTTGCGTCGCGAAACCTCATTCGCGCGGCGCAAGGCATGCTGGAGCACGCACAGCCCATCACTGTTCTGGGTGACTTCGGCACCCAGCGCGAGATGCCCCAGAACTCGACCGACACCCTGGTCTTCCGTCGTACGCTGCCCTTCGGCGCTTCGACCACCGGCACGACGATCGAAAACAGCCAGCGCTACGTTGGCACGCCTGAGGTCACGGCGTCGAACTTCGTGCTGGCTGAAGGCGTCACGCCCAACGCCAACACGATCTCGTTCCAGGACGTGAGCGTGCAGCTGCAGCAGTACGGTATCTTGTTCAAGTACAGCTCCAAGGTCGAGCAGCTGTACGAAGACGACATCCCCGGCGAGATGGTCAAGCTGACCGGCGAGACCTTGGCCGAGGTGATGGAGCTCGTGCGCTACGGCGTGCTGAAGGCCGGCTCCACGGTGATCTACGCCAACGGCTCCAGCCGCTCGGCCGTGAACACCGCGATCAGCCTGAACGCCCTGCGCAAGTCCGCTCGTACGCTGGAGTCCAACCGTGCTCGCCGCGTGACCAGCCGCCTGGCTCCTGGCGTGAACTTCGGCACCCGTGCTGTGCAGCCCGCGTTCATCGTGTTCTGCCACACCGACGCTGTGAGCGACGTGCGTAACCTGCCCGGCTTCACCCGGGTGGAAGAGTACGGCTCGTTCAAGCCCATCCACGACCGTGAGGTCGGGGCTTGCGAGGACTTCCGCTTCATCAGCTCGCCGCTGCTCAAGAGCTTCGCCGCTTCGGGCTCCGGCACGCTCAACGGCATGCTGTCCATCGGCGCCTCCAACGTGGACGTGTACCCCTTCATCATCATCGGTGAGGACTGCTGGGGCCAGGTTGCGCTCAAGGGCATGGCGGCCATCAAGCCGGTGGTGCTCAAGGCCAGCCAGACCAACCACGCCAACCCGCTGGGCCAGTTCGGCTACGTGGGTGCTTCGACATGGTTCGCCACGGTCCGCCTCAACGACGCCTTCATGGCTCGTATCGAGGCCGGCGTGACCGCTCTGTGATGATCCGGGGCCAGGTCACCCTGGCCCCACCACTCTGAAAGGAACGTACATGGCTACTGAATCCGTAGCAGAGCGGGTTAATCGGCTTGCTGACGGCATCGACCGTCAAGAGCTGGGCATCCTGCTGACCGCCATTGTCGACGCGCTGCAAGCCGTCGGCGCCAAGCTGGACGCGGACTCTGGTGTCGGTGACACCAACTACGCCGCGACCATCGCCACCTTCGTCAAAGACTAAAGGAACCTGAACCATGTCTTACAACATTGAGCAAATCAACAGCGGCTCCGTGTCGCTGACCGCCGCCGGCTTGGCCGAGGGCACCAACGCCAACACCTACAAGACGACCAACACGCTGGCCTACACGGTCAACGGCGTGTTCAAGTCCAAGGGTGCAACGGACAACGTCGCCATGACCGCCGGCGTGGGCACCGTGCCCCCGTCCAGCGCCGCCCTGTACGGCGTGTGGATCGACGGCTCTGGCAACTTCAGCAACACCCGCGGCCCGGTGGTCGAGACCGGCGCTCCTTGCCCGGTGCCCAGCGCTCCTGCCGGTGACGTCGCTCTGGTCGGCCTGATCAAGGTCACGACCAACAGCTCGACCACCTTCACCCCGGGATCCACTGACCTGGGCGCAGCGGGCGTCACCGACGTCTACCTCGACTGCATGGTCATGCCGGGCAGCGCGCAGTAACCATTGCCATCTCCCTGATCCTCCTCAGTGGAGTTTGAGAGGCGCCTTCGGGCGCCTCTCTTTTTGGCAATTCCCTTTTCCCAACCAGACGGAGAGCTTGAGATGGCAAACAAGAAGGACCCCATGCAGGGCATCGAAATCGCTGACGACACGCCTGTTGTCGAGACCGTGGCGGAGTCCAAGGATTTCCGGCAGCTGGCCGCTGACGAGGCGTTCATGAACGAGATGGTCACGGTGATGGTGCACAGCACCACCGACGAGAACCAGGCTCCGCATGTGATCGTCAACTGCAACGGGATGAACCAGCCGATCGTCCGCGGCTATCCGACCAAGGTGCGACGCAAGTACGTCGAGATCCTGGCGCGGATGAAGGAGACCAAGTACACCCAGCGCACGCCGAACCCGGCCGCGCCGGATCAGTCCGAGCTGGTGCCGCGGCACGGCTTGGCCTACCCCTTTGACTTAGTGTCCGACGACAATCCTCGTGGCCGCGCGTGGCTGCAGAACGTCTTGGCTGAGCCTGCCTGAGCATGAACTTCCTCGCCCTTGTGAACCGCACGTTGGTCGAGTGCGGCGTCTCTGGTGCCAGCACGCCGTTGACCACGCTGACAGGAGTCACGGGCGAGCTGCTGCGCATCAAGCAGTGGGTCAACTCGGCGTGGATAGACATCCAGACCGCGCACGAGGACTGGCAGTGGATGCGTTACCCGGTGCAGTTCAACACGGTGACGCAGCAGCAGACCTACACGCCGACGCAAGCCGGCGTGGGGTCTACGTTTGGCAACTGGAAGCGCGACAGCTTCCGCTGCTCGTCGGTCGGTCAGAACTACGCCGATGAGCAGCTGCTGAACTTCATGGAGTACACCACCTTCCGCAACCTGTACCAGTACAGGAACATGCGGTTCACCTACGCGCGACCGGTGGTGGTGTCGATCCAGCCCAGTGACAAGAGCCTGGCGTTCGGGTCGATCCCCGACCAGCCCTACGTCATCGTGGGCGAGTACTACGTTGCGCCGACTGAGATGTCGGCCAACACCGATGAGCCTGTGCTGCCGTCGCGCTTTCACATGGCCATCGTCTACCGGGCCATGATGTCCTACGGCAGTTTTGAGGCTGCGCCCGAGGTTTACTCGCGCGGCGAGCTGGAGTTCAAGCGGTTGATGAACCGGCTGGAGATCGACCAGATCACCACGCCTGTCAGCGGTCCGCCGTTGGCGTGAGGTAAGGCATGCCAACGCCTAAGATGCCGCCGGTTCAGTACGACTTGATCCGCCTCGGTGGAGGCTTGGATCAGGTCACGCCGACGTTGACTCTGCCGCCAGGCTTCGCGCGCAAGGCCGCCAACTTCGAGTGCAACGTCAGCGGCGGCTACACCCGCATCGCAGGCTACGAGCGCTTCGATGGCCGGACCAGCCCGTCAGCGGCCCTCTACAACATTCTGATCTGCACCTTCACCGGCGTCGTCGCGGTCGGCAACACGGTCACCGGCATGACGTCTGCGGCCACCGGCAAGGTGATCGCCGTGACCGACACGACGGTCGTGGTCACGCGCCAGGTGGGCGACTTCGTTGTGAGCGAGGGCCTGTCGGTCTCTGCCGTGCAGAGGGCCACCGTAACGGGAATTCAAGGCGTCAGTGCCGACGGCCTGACCGACGCGCAGTACCGCAACCTGGCGGCCGACGAGTACCGCTCCAGCATCCAAGCGGTGCCCGGGTCCGGCAAGGTCCTGGGCGTGGCCATCTACAAGGGCGACGTCTACGCTTGGCGCAACGCGATCGGCGGCGCCAGCGCGGCCATGTTCAAGGCTACGACCAGCGGCTGGACTGCGGTGACGCTGGGCAAGGAGCTCGTCTTCACCAACGGCGTGGTCGACATCCCCGAGGGCTCAACGGTCACCGGGCAGTCCAGCGGCGCCACGGGCGTGGTGGCCAGGACGGTGCTGCAGGCCGGCTCTTGGGGCGGCACCACGCTGGCCTCAGGCCGGCTGATCCTGTCCAGCACCACGGGCACCTTCACCACCGGCGAAAACCTGCGCATCGGTGCGACAGTCCACGCACACGCGGGCGGGGCGGCCACGCAGATCACGTTGCTGCCCAACGGGCGGTACGAGACCGTCGTCGGCAACTTCGGCGGCGGCGACGCCAACTTCCGCCTCTACGGGTGCGACGGCGTCAACCGCGCGTTTGAGTTCGACGGCACGGTGTTTGTGCCGATCGCAACCACGATGCCCAGCGACGTTCCTCTGCATGTGGCTGTGCACAAGCAGCACCTGTTCCTGTCGTTTGGCGCGTCGCTGCAGTTCTCCGCCCTCGGGTATCCGTATCAGTGGGACCCCGTACTGGGCGCTGGCGAGATCGCCATGAACGGCCAGATCACGAATCTGATCGTGCTGCCCGGCGACCAGACCAGCGGTGCGTTGGGCGTCTACACCCGGCGCGATACCTCGGTGCTGTACGGCACAAGCGAGGCCAACTTCTCGCTGTCGACGTTCAACACGGGCACGGGTGCGGTGCCCTACACCGCGCGCAACATGGACCAGGCCTACGTCCTGGACGACCGCGGCATCATCAGCTTGGGCACGACGCTGAACTTCGGCAACTTCTTGCCGGCGTCGCTGACCATGAACCTGCGGCCGTACTTGCAGAGCCGGATCAACTTGGCCACGGCCAGCTCGCTGAACCGCAACAAAGGTCAGTACCGGGTGTTCTTCTCTGACGGCACCGGCATCTACATGACGATGATCAACGGCAAGTTGATCGGCTCGATGCCTGTGGAGTTTCTGGACCCCGTGGTGTGCTGCGATGAGGGCGAGGACGCCGACGGCAACGCGGTGTCGTTCTTTGGTTCCGATGACGGGTTCGTCTACGAGCTCGACAAGGGCACCAGCTTTGATGGCGACATCATCTCTGCCAGCGTCAACCTGGTCTACAACTCGATCAAGTCGCCGCGGATTCTGAAGAGATACCGCAAGGCCAGTGTCGAGCTGGCGGGCAACTACTACACCGAGATCCAGTTCGGCTACGACCTTGGTTACCGAAGGGCGGAGATCCCTCAGCCCTTGGACGCGGCATTCCCAAATGACCTCAGGTCAAGCTACTGGGACTCCATGATCTGGGACAACTTTGTGTTTGACGGTTCTGACGTAACGCCGTCGGAGATCGAGATCAGTGGCACGGCAGAGAACATTGCCATCCGCGTGTCTTGCGCGTCGGATCTCTTTGAACCGTTCACGGTGAACACGATCATCATCCATTACACACCGCGTCGAGGACTGCGCTGATGTCGAACTCGTATTACAACCACGGAACCTATCCGACCCCGAACTCGCCGGGTTCGTCGGCTGCGTTGCGCGCGGAACTGCAGTCCATCACCGACGGCTTTGACCTGCTGCCGACTCTGTCTGGCAATGCCAACAAGGTCGCGGTTGTCAATGGAACTGGCACGGCGCTGGTGGCCAGCTCGGCCCTGCAATCGTTGGCCGTCACGAGCTCGACTGTCGACAGCACGGTAATCGGCGGCGCGGCGCCTGCCGCAGGCACGTTCACGTCATTGGCTGCGACCAGCGCCACGGTTGGCGGGGCGAACGTGGTTACGACCACCGGCACGCAGACGCTGACCAACAAGACGTTGACGGCGCCGGTCATCAGCACCATCAGCAACACCGGTACGCTGACGCTGCCCACCAGTACGGACACGTTGGTCGGTCGCGCAACCACCGACACGCTGACCAACAAGACGATCAGCGGATCCAGCAACACGCTCAGCAACATCGCCAATGCGAGCCTGACCAACTCGTCCGTCACCATCGGCTCGACGTCGGTCAGCCTGGGCAGCACGGCCACCACGGTGGCGGGCTTGACGCTGACCAGCCCGGTAATCAGCTCGATCAGCAATACCGGCACGCTGACGCTGCCCACCAGCACGGACACGCTGGTTGGCCGGGCCACGACGGACACGCTGACGAACAAGACCATCAGCGGTTCGAGCAACACCCTGAGCAACATCGCCAACGCCAGCCTGACGAACTCGTCGCTGACAATCGGCAGCACCTCGGTGAGCCTGGGCGGCACTGCGACGACGCTGGCTGGGCTGACCAGCGTGACGTCCACGAGCTTCGTGGGCGCGCTCACCGGCAACGCCAGCACGGTCACCAACGGCGTCTACACGAGCGGGTCCTACGCTGATCCTTCGTGGATCACAAGCCTGGCCGGCAGCAAGGTCTCGGGCAACATCAGCGGCAACGCGGCCAACGTCACCGGCACGGTGGCCGTGACCAACGGGGGCACGGGAGCCACCAGCGCCTCGGGCGCGCGCACGAACCTGCTGCCCTCATTCACCGGCAACGCCGGCAAGGTGCTGGCCGTCAATGCCGGCGCCACGGACGTCGAATACATCGTGGCCGCTGGCACAGGCACCGTCACCAGCGTGGCCGTTTCGGGCGGCACGACGGGCCTGACCACTTCTGGCGGCCCTGTCACGACGGCTGGCACCATCACCCTGGCCGGAACCTTGGCGGTGGCCAACGGTGGCACGGGTCAGACGTCGTACACCGATGGCCAGCTGCTCATCGGCAACAGCACCGGCAACACCCTGGCCAAGTCGACGCTGACCGCGGGCAGTGGCATCTCCATCACCAACGGCGCGGGGTCGATCACCATCGCGTCGACGGCGGGGATGGTGTACCCCAGCGCGGGCGTTGCGGTGTCTACCGGGTCGGCATGGGGGACGTCGCTTACAGCGCCCACCGGCGCGATCGTCGGCACTACCGATACCCAGACGCTGACCAACAAGACGCTGACAACGCCGGTCTTGTCTGCGACCACTTCCAACACTTCTGGCGCGCTTGGCTACGGTTCGGGCGCTCTGTCTTTTGGAACGGGGGCAACCTCGCTCACGGTAGCCACTCGCGAAGAGGCGAACTCGTTCACCGGTGCCAACGTGTTTGGCAACGTCAGCGGGCAGACGTTTCTTGCGTCAACCAACGCCTCGCAAGACGGCGTGGTTGTCAACGGCCGAGCCGGCGGGGCGAGCTCGTACCGCGTCACGATCGCGCCGACGACCTTGTCGGCGTCACGCAGTGTCACGCTGCCTGACGCAGACGGCGTGGTCGTGCTTGCCGCTGCAACGCAGACGCTGACCAACAAGACGCTGACGGCACCGGTCATCAGCTCGATCAGCAACACCGGCACGCTGACTCTGCCGACGAGCACCGACACGCTGGTGGGTCGAGCTACGACGGACACGCTGACGAACAAGACGCTGACCAACCCGGCGCTGGGCAACAGCAACCTGACCGGCATCAAGAACGCGACGTTCAACAGCCAGACCACCATCGCCACGACGAGCGGCAGCATCACGGTGGACTGGACGACGGCCCAGAACCAACTGCAGACCGAGCCTACGGGCACGATCACCTACACCTTCACCGCGCCGCCCGGGCCGTGCCACCTGCAGCTCATCATCAACAGCGACGGCACCAGCACGGCGCAGACGATCAACTGGCCGGGCACGGTGATCCAGTATGGCGCCACTTGGGCCGGGGCGAACAACAAGAAAGCCGTCATCAACTTCTGGTACGACGGCACCAACTACCACATGATCGGCACAAACCAGGTGTAAGACATGGCAGATCGCTATTGGGTCGGCGGCACGGGTAGCTGGAGTGCCACAAACACCGCCAACTGGTCTGCGTCGTCTGGCGGGGCCAGTGGGGCGAGCGTTCCCACGTCCGCCGACAACGTCTTCTTTGACAATGCGTCGGACAGCGGAGCGGATTACACGGTCACGATTACGCATGACCCCGCCGCCAGTTGTGCAAACCTGACCATCAGCTCTCAGGACTTCATCCTCACACTTGCCTCCACAAATGTCAGGCTGAACATACATGGATCTATCAACATAAACCCGGTTGTTTCAGGTAGATATAACGCCACCAATACGCATGAGTGGTCCCTGAATGGGACAGGCGCTCAGACAATAAGCCTGTCTAATGCCGCAAAATTAAGCAACGGGACTCTTGTATTTAACTCAAGCGGCACATACACGCTGTCCACCGGAGTGACTACGGGTGGTTCAGTTACGGTGCAAAACCCGTCGACGCTTGCGCTTGCCGGGTTTACGTTAACCATCGCGTCGGACTTTACGCTTAATTCTGGCGGAACCATCAGCTTCGGCACCGGCGGCGTTATATACAGCACGGCGTCAAACATAACGCACACGTTCAACGGAACCGTAACCGCAGGCACGGGCCACGTCTGGATGAACGGCGCAGGAACCCAGACGCTCAATGGCGGCGGAAAGACTTTCTACCAAGTCACCATGGGCAGCGTAAGCGCAACCAGCTTGGTTGTGAACGGGGCCAACACGTACACGAACCTCATCTTTGCAAGCCCTGCCAATGTTTCCAGGACAGTAACTGTCTCCGCCAATCAGACTGTTACGAGCGCATTGAACTTTGGTGGTGCGTCGCCGACGTCAAACCCCCACGACCGGCGCACGGTCATCAAGTCCAATACCTTCGGAACGCAGCGCACCATTTCGATCGCAACTGCTCAGAACGTCCAGACGCTTGACTTTGAGGACATTGCGATCACTGGGGCGGCTTCGCCCATCAGCGGCAGCAGCCTGTCGAACAGACTGGGCAATTCAGGCATCACTTTCACTGCAGCCAAGACCAGCTACTGGGTGGGCGGCACGGGCAACTGGAGCAGCGACGCTGGCACCAAGTGGGCCGCGTCTAGCGGAGGAGCTGCTGCCGTAACAAACTACCCGCTGGCTCAAGATACCGTCGTCGTCGACAACAGCAGCGGAACCGGCACTATCACGGTCGACACGCTAAATTTCCCGCAGGCAGTAGGGACATTGGACCTGAGTGCAAGAAGCTCAGGTGCTCTTACCTTCTCCGCCGGCAGCTCTGCGTTCTACATATACAAGGATTGGAAACTGAGTTTTGTTATGGCATTTGGCGGCACAAGCTCCGTCCACCTGCTAAATCGCTCTTCTGGAAGCATTGACAGTAACGGAGCATCCGTAGACACCAACGTCACCATCAACGCTATTGGCGGAACTGTTTCCCTGCTTGATGCCTTTTCTCAAACGTCTTCGTATTCTGTTTCACTTACGACGGGCACTCTTGATCTGAACGGAAGCAACTTTACGTGCGGATCATTTTCGGCGGCCGGGTCGTCGTCGAGGACACTGGCTCTTGGATCAAACAATTTGGTTTGCGCAGGTAGCGGCGCAAGCGCATTTTCCGCCAGCGGTTCTGGTTTTTCGGTTACCGGCACAGGCAAGATCAGGATGACGTCTGCGTCGGCCAAGACGTTTGCCGGCAACGGATTGACGTATCCCGAGCTGGAGAACGGCGGCGCCGGATCGCTCACCATCAGCGGCAACAACACGTTCACGACGATCAGCAATTCGGTCCAGCCGACGACGTTCAACTTCACGTCGGGCACCACGCAGACGGTCACCAACTTCAACGTCTCAGGGACTGCGGGAAACCTGGTCACCATCACGGCGACCTCAACCGGCCAGGCCACCTTGTCCAAGGCGTCCGGCACGGTGTCGGTCTCGTACACCAGCATCAGCAAGTCCAACGCCACGGGCGGGGCGACTTGGCGCGCGCTGGCTGCTGACGGAAACGTGAACGGCGGCACCAACACCGGCTGGATCTTCTCCAGCGGCAACGGACTCTTCTTTGGGAGCAACTTCTGATGTACGCACTCATTCAAGCCGGGGCCGTTGTAACGTACCCGTACTCCATCGGCCAGTTCCAGGCCGACAACCCGCATGTGGCGCTGCCGATGTCGCCGACCACGGCGCAGCTCAACGAGGTGGGCATCTACGCCGTCACCCCGGCCAGCCCGCCTGCGGCCTCGGTGGGCCAGGTGGTCGAGGAGACCACGCCGGAGCTGGTGTCTGGGGCGTGGATGCAGGCCTGGGCGGTGCGCGCAGCGACACCCGCCGAGGTGACGCAGCAAGAGCAGGCGCTGCTGGCCGACATCGTGGCCGCCACCCAGGCCCGCTTGGACGCCTTCGCGCGCACGCGCAGCTACGACGACATCAAGAGCGCCAGCGACTACGCCGGCTGCTCGGTGCCCAAGTTCAGCGTCGAGGGCACCTACTGCCGCGACGCCCGGGCCGAGACCTGGGCCAAGCTGTACGACATGCTTGACGAAGTGAACGCCGGCACGCGGCCGATGCCTTCCAGCTTCGCGGATGTTGAGCCAGAATTGCCAGCGCTCGCCTGGCCGACCTGAAAGGTGTTGTGATGTTGGAAGCACTCTTCTCTTTTCTCGGCGGCTCGGTTTTCCGCATGATCTGGGGCGAGGTTTCGGCTTGGTACAACAAGCGGCAGGATCACGCTTTCGAGATTGAGCGCTTGCGGCTGCAGTCCGACCTGGACGCAGCGCAGCACCAGCGCACGCAGGAAATGCTGCGCCTGCAAAGCGAGCTTGGCATCAAGACGGTGGCGGCGCAAGCAGAGGCGGATGTGGCCACAGCCGAAGCCGACGCCTTTGTCAAAGCCATGGAGAACGCTTTCAAGCCCTCAGGCTGGGCCTTCGTGGACATCTGGAACGGAATCATCCGCCCGTCGGCTGCCACCATTGCGCTGACGTTGTGGGTGCTTAAGCTCAACAGCCAGAACTGGATCATGCAGGAGTGGGACATCACTCTGGCGGGGACGGTGTTGGGTTTTTTCTTTGCGGACCGCAGCCTTGGCAAGCGTGGAAGGTAAGGCTGTCGCGGTTGCACGGGACCTATGTCTCGTGTTCGAGGGCATGTACCTCAAGCCGTATCTGTGCCCGGCCAACGTGCCGACCATCGGCGTCGGCTCGACTTTCTACGAGGACGGTACGCGCGTATCGTTGGCTGATCCTGCGATCACTCGCGAGAGAGCGATGGCGCTATTGGAGTGGGAGCTAAACCACTGCCTGCCCAGAGTGCGGCGTTTGTGCCCGGGGCTCAAAGATTGGGGCGAACAGGCCACGGGCGCCATTCTGGATTTCGCCTTCAACTGCGGCGTCGGCGCTTTGCAAGGCAGCACGTTGCGCAAGCGCATCAATGCTGACGACGAGGCAGGAGCCAAGGCCGAGCTGATGCGCTGGACGCGCGGCGGCGGCCGAGTTTTACCAGGACTTGTGAAAAGACGTGCGGCAGAGGTAGCGCTGCTGCCCTGACGCCCCTACAATTTTCTCCGGGAAGGGCTGCCCATCGGGCGGCCCTTTCTAGCTTTTGAGGCCTGAACATGGCAGAAACCAACCCGTTCGACATCAACACCGGAAACGCGAACACGTTCGCCGCTCGTGAGCGCAGCGTTGACCGCGGAACCGAGACCGCTGCGGGCCAGGTAGAGGGCCTGCTGGCCAAGGACAGTCCACTGCTGCAGCGTGCCCGCACGCAGGCCATGCAGGGCATGAACCAGCGCGGACTGGTCAACAGCTCCATGGCTCAGGGCGCTGGCGTAGCCGCGATGATCGACCGCGTCACGCCGCTGGCCCAGCAGGACGCGCAGACCTACGCAAACCAAGCGCTGTCCAACCAGAAGGCTTTCAACGAAGCCGGGATGTTCAGCGCGAGCGAGAAGAACAAGTTCGGCCTGCAGCTGGGCGAGCAGAAGTTCACCCGTGGTGAGAACGAGGCTCAGCGCAAGTTCCAGACTTCAGAGCGCACCGCCGGCCAGGCGTTCACGGCTGAGCAGACGAGGGCGACGCAGAACTTCACGGCTGCGCAAACCGCGCTGGACCGAGCACTGCAGACGTCTTTGGCTGACAAGTCGATTGAGGCGACGCAGGCCCTGGAAACGGCGCGGCAGAACTTCAGCGCTGCGCAGGCTGCTCTTGACCGATCGCAGCAAACCTCGCTGCAGGAGAAGCAGCAGGCGTTCCAATCAACTCAGAACAATCTGGACCGCCAGCAGCAGTTCCAGCTGCAGCAGGCACAGCAGACGTTCCAAGGTTCTCAGGCAGAGCTTGAGCGCGCTCAGCAGATCATGCTGGCCGACAAGAACATCACAGCTCAGAGGGCCCTGGAGCAAGCGCGTCAAGAGTTTCAGCGCGGAGAGTCTGCGCTGGATCGCACTCAGCAGACGGCGCTGCAACAGGCACAACAGACGTTCCAAGCCTCTCAGGGTGAGCTTGATCGCGCTCAACAGCTCATGCTGGCCGACAAGAACATCACGGCTCAACAGGCTCTGGAGAGGGCGCGTCAGGAGTTCCAAGGCACGCAGGCAGAGCTGGATCGCACTCAGCAGACGGCGCTGCAGACGGCACAGCAGACGTTCCAAGGCTCTCAGGCAGAGCTTGACCGCGCTCAGCAGACGGCGCTGCAGACGGCACAGCAGACGTTCCAAGGCTCTCAGGCAGAGCTTGAGCGCGCTCAGCAGATCATGCTGGCCGACAAGAACATCACGGCTCAGCAGGCCCTGGAGAAGGCGCGTCAGGAGTTCCAGAAGGGAGAGTCCCAACTGGATCGCACCCAGCAGACGGCGCTGCAGCAGGCACAGCAGACGTTCCAAGGCTCTCAGGCAGAGCTTGATCGCGCTCAGCAGATCATGCTGGCCGACAAGAACATCACGGCTCAGAAGGCTCTGGAGCAAGCGCGACAGGAATTCCAGCGCGGAGAGTCTGCGCTGGATCGCACTCAGCAGACGGCGCTGCAGCAGGCACAGCAGACGTTCCAGGGCTCTCAGGCAGAGCTTGATCGCGCTCAGCAGATCATGCTGGCCGACAAGAACATCACAGCCCAGAAGGCTCTGGAGACCGCGCGTCAAGAGTTCCAGCGCGGAGAGTCTGCGCTGGATCGCACTCAGCAGACCGCGCTGCAGCAGGCGCAGCAGACGTTCCAAGGCTCTCAGGCAGAGCTTGATCGCGCTCAGCAGATCATGCTGGCCGACAAGAACATCACGGCTCAGCAGGCCCTGGAGAAGGCGCGTCAGGAGTTCCAGAGCGGAGAGTCTGCGCTGGATCGCACTCAGCAGACGGCGCTGCAGCAGGCGCAGCAGACGTTCCAAGGCTCTCAGGCAGAGCTTGATCGCGCTCAGCAGATCATGCTGGCCGACAAGAACATCACGGCTCAGCAGGCCCTGGAGCAAGCGCGTCAGGAGTTCCAGCGCGGAGAGTCTGCGCTGGATCGCACTCAGCAGACGGCGCTGCAGCAGGCGCAGCAGACGTTCCAAGGCTCCCAGGCAGAGCTTGATCGCGCTCAGCAGATCATGCTGGCCGACAAGAACATCACGGCTCAGAAGGCTCTGGAGACCGCGCGTCAGGAGTTCCAGCGCGCAGAGTCTGGACTGGATCGAACGCAGCAGTCCAACCTGCAGACTAATCAGCAAGCGTTCCAACGCGAGCAGGCCGGGCTGGATCGCACGCAGCAGCAGACCCTGCAGCAGGCGCAGCAGAGCTTCCAGGCCACTCAAGCGCAGCTCGACCGCACGCAGCAAGAGGCCATGATCAGGTTGCAGAACACGCTGTCGCAGTCCAGCGTCTCGGGCACTTTCGCGGCCAACATCACGGCCAACACCAGCTCTGCGATCAACGCCCTCCTGGCTGATCCGAACTTGAGCTCAGAGGTGAACTCCAGTACCGGGAAGAGCCCGAAGCAGCAGGCAATCGACAACGTCATTGCCAACGCCAACGCCACGCTGCAGTGGGGCGCGTCGTTCTACAACACGACGCTGCCCGGAATTACTGGACCAGGCGGCACGTCCACGCCGATCGCGCCGGGTGGTAATGCAGCCGCGCCCGCTCCAGCTCCTGCGCCTGCGCCTGCACCAGCGCCTGCACCAGCGCCGGCGACGGGTGGTGGCGGCGTCATTGGGGACGCAAGAGCTTCCGTGCAAGACCAGTGGGGTCGAAGCCCGTTTGACCCGATGTACGGCGTCAATCCGTACGTTGAATCAAGCGGCCCATGACCAAGATCGTCTGCCGCAAAGCCAAGATCGGCGACTTGCCGGCGATCGTGGACCTCGCCTGCGAGTCGGTGTCTCGCGATCCGTTGCCGGTCAAGGTCGACCGCGACGGCATGCTGGAGACAGGCAAGACGCTGCTCAACCCGGCGCACTTCCTCTGGGTCGCAGAGGACGGGTCTGGCAACGTGGTGGGTGCGGTGGCTGCGTGCGCGCAGCAGTCGTTTTGGTATCGGGGCCTGCAGTGCAGCGTGATGCTGTACTACGCGCGGGTGCCCGGCGCGGGCGCAGCGTTGCTGCGCGAGTTCGCTCGGTGGGTGAAGTCCCGCTCGGGCATCAAGGTAGCGGTGCTGGAGCTGGAACCCAGCACCGACATCCGGCTGATCAGGTTCCTGCGCCGCCTCGGGTTTGAGCGCAAGAGCATCAACATGAGCTACGTAAGAACGTAAAGGAGCTCCAAGTGTCAAAAGTCGTCAAGGGCGTAGGCCGCGCGATCGGTAAGGTCGTCAAGGGCGTTGGCAACGTCGTCAAGAAGGTCGCCAAGTCCAAGCTGGGCAAGATCTTGGTGGGTGCTGCACTGGTCTACTTTGGTGGTGCTGCGCTGATGGGCGGACTCAGCAGTGCAACCGCAGGAGGCAGTTTCCTGACAGGCGCTAGTGCAGGGTTATCCAGTGCGGCATCGGGGATAAGCGGCGCCTGGACAGCGCTGACTGGAGGCGGCGGGTCCGTCACGGGCTCTCTCAGCTCTGGCTTCTCTGGCGCCAGCGCGGCCGGGGCCCAGGCAGCCAACGCCGCGGCTATAACGCCAGGGGCTTACGCCGGCACGCTGGGGAGCGGCGCCGCAACTGGGGCAGGATCGCAGGCAGCCTTGCTGGCTGAGCAAACTGCCGGCTTTGGCGCAAAAGGACTGTCCGCAACGCAGGCCGCGGCGCAAACCGCGATTCCTGGGGCGGCCGGCGCCGGCGGCTCCGGCATCATCAGCGGCATGTGGAACGGTCTCGGCCCCTACGGCAAGGCCGCAGCGGTCTCTGGCGGCCTGCAGCTCGGCGGCGCGATGTACGCCAAGAAGGAGCAGGAAGACGCCACGGAAGAGCAGCGCGCCAACTACAACCAGAACATCGGCGGCTTCACCTACGCCTGAAAGGAATCATCATGGCAGGACTGATCAAAGAGCAGATGGCTCCTGGGCAGGAGGCGATGCCGCCGCAAGGTGAGATGCCCCCGATGGACGACGAGGGTGGTGAGGACGCTGACAGCAATCCGCAGTACGTCACCGCGCTGAAGTTTGCGATGCAGGCGCTGTACGAGAACGGCGGTGCGGAAGGTGTGGCTGAAGGGCTGCGCACCGCCACAGACCCGGTGGATGGCCTGGCCAACACCGCCTACGAGATCACGTCGGTTGTGGACGAGCGCACCGAGGGCAGCGTGCCTGACGAGCTCTTCGCGCTGTTGGCGACCAAGATCCTCGAAGAGGTCGCTGACATAGGCGGCGCAGCGGGCATCCAGTACAAGCCCTCGGACATCGCCCTGGCGTTGAAGCAGATGATCCTGCGCTACCTCGGCGAGCAGGGGATGGACACCTCGCAGCTGCAGCAGGCGATGGACCAGGTCGATCCCGAAGAGTTCAACCGCATGGCGCAGGAGGCTTAAATGGCCGGGCTGATCGGACAAGCGATCTCGAACATCGGTTCGACGATCGGCAACTACATGCTCCAGTCGAACCTGCAAGAGGACCGGCAGGAAGAGCGCCGCCGTGAGCGCGAAGAGGACGCCAGGCGGCAGGCCGAGCGCGATGCGCTGTACCGCCGCACGGCTGACCAGCAGACGGCTGCAGCGCGCAGCAGCGGCGGTGGTGCGGATGGCGGGCTGCCTGCCAAGAGCATCGGCGAGGGTGGCGAAGACGAGGCCATGCTGGCTCGCGCTGCCGGGCTGACCGTGCCTGAGCTGCGTGCGCTGCGGCAATACTCCTCAACCGGCGACAAGGAGCCGTTCAAGCGCGACGTGACGCGCTACAGCCGCGATCAAGATGACACGATGGCCGGGCCCAACGATGAGTTCGGCGACGCTGTCTCGCGCAAGACCGCCAAGCTGGTCGAGGAAAAGGCCAAGGAGCTGCCGCCCGGGTTCGAGCCTGAGATACGCGCCAAGATGCAATCTCTCGCCCGCATCGAGGAGTCCTACCGGCTGGGCAAGAACTACAAGGAAGTCACCGAGGGTCGTCAGAACGAGTTCGAGACTGATGTCGGCAAGGGCATCCTGAGCGGCGCTGTTGGCCCAGGCCGGGGCGCGGCCTCGGTCGGCGGCATGAAGGGCAACGCCGTCTTTGAGGGCGACAGCAACACCACCCGCAACCGCTACAGCGGTGAGTCCGGCGCGACAGCGGTGGGGCAGTCAGTCATTACCGAAAACCGTGCACAGGCTGGCAAGGCGTCCGCTGACGCTCGGGCCACGGCGGATGGCAAGGGCAAGGTGGACATCACCGGCGTGGCCGCCAACGCTGCCAACCTAATCAAGCTCGCCGAGGCGGCTGACAACGAGGGCAACACGGAAGAGGCGAAGCGGCTGCGCAAGGAAGCGGCCCGGCTGTCGACGGGCGCTGGCGACAAGAAGGTGCCGCCTTCCGACCGCGGCGGTGCGGGGCCCGCTCCTAGCCGGCTCAAGGTGGGCGATGTCGTTGAGGGCTACCGGTTCATGGGTGGCAATCCCAACGACCCGAAAAGTTGGACTCCTGCCAGCCGTTCTGCGGCCGGCTCGGTTGCGAGGTAACACAGCATGGCGAACCCCTGGGAAAGAGCGTGGGCGGTTGAGGATGAGGAGGCCAAGCCGTGGACCCGTTCCTGGGAAGTTGATGCGCCTGATCGAAAACCCGCCGGGTTCTTCAGCGAACTTGGGTCGGCCGTCAGCGAAGGCGCGCAGAAGACCTACCGCTCGGCACGCGCTGCGCTCAGCACCTACCTGGGCGCTGGCGAAGACGTCGTCGAGCAGTCGGCGCGCACGCAAGAGATTGAGCGGGACTCTCGCGCCACCGGCCTGACCCAACTCAAGCGAGACGTTCAAGCGCGCAAGGTCGCGGACGACGACTCGCTGTGGTCTGGCATCAAGAACGTCGCCGGCGCCATTATTGACAACCCGCGCGGCGGGGCACAGCTGGTGGCTGAGCAGGCGCCCAACGCCGCTGTGGCACTGGGCACAGGCTTCGCCGGGGCCAAGGGCGGCGCGCTGATCGGCTCTGCGTTCGGCCCTGTGGGCACCGCAGTCGGTGGAACGGTCGGCTTCATCACCGGTCTGTTCGGCGCGAACACGCTGCTGGAGACCGGCGGCAAGGCGATTGAGGCTGGTCAAGACAAGCAGTTCACACCCGCAGAGCGCGAGCGCGTGATGCGCGAGGGCGCGGTCAAGGGCGCAGTCATCACCGGTGTTGACGCGGTCACCCTGGGCGCAAGCAAGTACGTGCTTGGCGCAGCGAATCGCGCCGTCGAGCAAGCCACCGTGCGTACGCTGTCAGACGCTGGCATCGACGCGCAGAAAGCCGCGCAAGCTATCCAGCAGGCGCAGCGCGATGCGCTGCAAGCCGGCCGGGGCCTGAGCCGCGAGGCGCTGCAGGAGTCCGTTGAGAAGGCGACGGTCGAGGCGATGGCCCGCCAAGGTCTGCTCAAGCCTGACCTGGTGTCGGCTGTGCAGTCCGCGCAGAAAGCCGCCTTCGACACCAGCACCACGCTTGCGAAACGCACGGGACGCGGTGCGACCGCGCTGGGCTTGGAGTCGTTCGGCGAGGGACTGGGCGAGTACACCGGTGAGCTGGCCGCTACCGGTGAGGCGTCGTTCACCGATGCGGCGCTGGAGTCTGTGGCCGGCTTGGCCACGAGCCTGCCTGAGCTGTACGTCGCCAAGCGGCTTGACCAGCCGGGCATCCTGACTCAGGAGATGTCGCGCTCCCGTCCGCTCGACCAGGCGTCGCCGCCCGCACCGCCCTCCGCGCTGCAGGACCTCGGCACCGCCAACACCGAGCTCAGCTCAGCGGTGGACTCCTACCTGCGCGATCTCGGCCAGGCCCGCACCGCCGACGAGGCGATCAATGCAGCGGTCAGCGCGGCCTCGGTGCCGGTGGCTCCGACCCTGCCGCCGCTGCCCACCATGGACGAGCGGCTGGCCGCCGCGGAGAGCCCGGGCCTGCTCGGCCGTCAGCTCGACATCCAGCGCCAGCTCGATCAAGCCGCCGGCTTGGACGTCGCGCCGACTGCCGAGCGTCCTGCGTTGCCGACTCTGCCGCCGCTGCCGCAGCCCGCTGCCCAGCGCAACATGGAGCTGATGGGCCAAGCTGCGCAGGCCGGCACGGAGTTCGAGCGCCAGCAGGCGCTTGAGCAGGCCAAGGTCTCGCTGCCCACTCCGGCACCGGGCCCGGCCGCCCGCTACGCCGACCTCACGCCGATGGACGCGCGCCAGGCGCAGCAGCGGCTGACGGTGCTGCAGGAGCAGACCGGCACCCCGCTGAGCCTGGAGATCGTCCCGCACCCGGCGCAGAAGGAGCGCTTTGCGATCGGCCGGCGCGAGCTGCCGGTCAGCGCCGCCGACCTGGAGATGCCGGACCTGCGCGCCCCTGTGGCGCCTGCGCAAGCCCAGGTGCAGATCGAGTCTGCAGCCCTGGCCGGCAAGGAAGTGCAGCGCCGCGCAGAGGACGCGCCGCGCCAGCAGATGATCAGCCGGGCGATGGCCAACATCGAAGCCCGCGGCGGAGTGGCCTCACCCTACGAGGCAGAGCTGCTGCGCTCGGCCAACCTGGGCCAGCCGTACAACAGCATTGATCCGAACCTTGGCCGCCCGGCTTCTCAGGACCAACTGCTGACCGCAGCCACCGGCATCCCGGTCGGCTCCGAGGCGGGTCTGGGCTACGGTGCTCGCACAGACAATGCGCTGACCGACATTGCGCAACAGACCGCGCAACAGCGCGGCGAGCTCGTGCAGCGAAACCCGCAAGCTGCGGGACAGAACATCTTCTCCCGGGTCAGCGACCAAGACGTTCAGCAGCGCATCCCGTTGGAGCGCAACCGCACGCCGGACGATGTCTCCACCGGGTTTGCCTACACGCCCGAGCTGCAGGGCCGCAAGCGCGCCGAGCCGGCGGAGCAAGCTGCGCCGCAGGCCGACATCGTCGGCACGTTCGTGCAGCAGATGCGCGAGACCAACACGCCCGCAGCCCGGGCGTTCGTGCAGGACTACGAGGCCGGGCGCATCTCGCCGGCTGAGGTGCAAAGCGCGCTGGACATCCAGCGTGGTCTGCCGCCAAGCTCGCAAGAGCGCATCGAGGGCGCGGCCGCAGCAGCGCCGGCTCCCGCCACGCCGACCGGCGTGCAGGTGGAAACGCCCAGCGCCAGAGTCGAGAACCCCGCACTGCGCGAGGCGGTGGAGCTGTACGGCAACCGCCCGCTCACGCAGCAAGACCTGACGGTGGAGGGCGCCACGGCGCGCATCGCTCGCGCCGGCCAGCAGGCTCCGGCACCGCAGGTCACGGCAAGCGGCATCGAGATCGCCCAGAGCGAGGACCTGACGCCACGCGGGGCGTTCCGCGGGCGCAACGAGGCGATCCGTGCCGGCAATAACCTGCCGAGGCCGACGATGGTCGGCGGCCGCCGTGCCGCGTCGCTCACGGACGCTGATCTGCAGCAGACAGCCAACGACATGGGGCTGCCGGCGATCACCCGCCGCGGCGCTCAGATTGAGCTGTTGGCGCGCCAACAGACCGAGCGGGCAGCTGCCCCTGCCCAGCCGCCGGCTGACGATGTCAGCGCGCGTCTGCAGGCCGCTGCGGCTCAAGCCACCAAGCCCCTAGACCAGCCTGCGCCGGGGCGCATCATCACCTCTGGGGTGAAGATGTCCACCGCCCGGGCGGCGGTGCCGGGCAGCACGCTGACGGTCAACGACCAGGGCACCGACCACCAGCTTCGCGTAGTGGACAGCTCCACGCTCGGCGAGCCGGGAAAGATGATCCAGCAGGTGGCTCGGATCTTCGGCAAGAAGGTGGTCGTGTTCGAGTCCGACACCGCGCAGGTGGACGGCTTCGTGCGCGACGACGACGACTCCACGATCTACCTCAGCTCAAAGTCCAGCGTCTCGCCGCTGGCCGTGTTCGGCCACGAGCTCACGCACCTGATCAAGCGCGACAGCCCCGAGGCCTACAGCGCGCTGGAGGCGGTGGTCAAGGCCAACCTGAAGCCCGAGGGCATGGCCGGGTTCGAGCAGGACTACGGCCAGGGCGCGAACCTGGAGGAGCTCTCCAGCGATCTGGTGGGCAACCGGTTCCAGGAGGCCGACTTCTGGAACGGCGTGTTCGAGGACATTGCTGCCAAGAACCCCGAGCAGTCGCGCGGCATCATCACCCGGCTGGCCGCGTCGGTGAACAAGGCGGTCAACGCCTTCATGCGCGTGGTGCGCGGCCAGACGTTCAACGCTGACCAGTACGTCAAGGATCTGACCGCGGTGAAGGCCGCGGTGCGCACCGCAGTAAGCCAGTACGCGCAGCAGCGCCGCGAGCCGGCCATGCGCCTGGACGCCGAGCTCATGCGTCAGGAGAGCCAGGTCGACTTGACCGCGGGCTCTCGCATGCCCGCGAGCGCAAGTGTGGCTGGCGAAACGGCAGAGCCGATGGGCATCACGGCAAGCGCGACTCGCGCAGCGCCGCAGCCGCAGACCTCCGAGGCCCTGCCCGTGCCGGCCAGCGAGTGGAAGGCATCGACCTCCGACAAGCAGCAGGCCAAGACCTACGCCGAGAACAACGGCATCGACCCGTACCTGTCCGAGGGCCAGCTGCAGCCCCCGGTGGTCTCGGCGAAGTTCTCCGTCAAGCGGCCCTACGGCGACAAGGACCTGGCCAAGGGGCGCGAGAACCACCCGGTGCTGGGCCTGCCGCTCAACGCCAACGGCACGGTCACGCTGTACTTCCCCGCCACCAACGAGGAGGCTCGCCGCGTCGCCAAGGACAAGCGGCTGCGCGGGGCCACCCCCGAGAGCAACCGGATCTACCTCACCAACGAGTCGAGCGGGCCGAAGGTTGCGGACAACCCGGGCAACATTGAGCAGCCGGTGGACGGCGCCAACGTCCTGGTGCAGGTGGACCCCGAGCTGCTGCACTTGGACCAGGAGCACTCCGACGGGCGCAAGGACTTCTTCATCCAGCTCGCCGAAGGCGAGGCGTTTGCGCGCAAGATGGCGCAGACCAAGCTCTTCACGCTGGACGCTCCGCGCGACGCGCCGCTGTCCAAGAGCACCTCGATCTCCGACATCACCGAGGGCGTCACCAAGGCGATCAACAACTACCGCAGCCTGGCGTTGCGGGAGCGACGCGAGGCGCTGCGCAACGCACGCGAGGTCCTCAAGCGCGAGCACAACGTCGGCACGCTGCTGGGCGAGAACGGCAAGCTGGAGAAGACCCGCATCGGTGACTACGGCCTGGACTACGACGGCAAGAGCGTTGCGTCGCTGGGCCTGGGCCTAGCCAGCGCGCAGAAGATCAACGAGAAGCTCTCCACCTGCCCGCAGGCCGCGCGCTGCGAGGGGCTGTGCCTGGGTGAGACCAGCGGCCAGAACCTGCTCTACGGCGGTGACGGTCAGTTTCGCAGCGGCCCTCGGCTGAGCCAGTACCTCAAGACCGAGGCGCTGGTGCAGCACCCCGAGGAGTTCGCGGTGGTGCTGTTCAACGAGATCGAGCGCTTCTCGCGCAACATGGGCAAGGAAGACATCCAGCCCGCGATCCGGCTGAACGTCACGAGTGACTTCCCGCCCAAGGTGTTCGAGTCGATCATCCGCGCCTTCCCCGGCACGATGTTCTATGACTACACCAAGCTGGACTCGCGCCCGATCGCCGACAACCACCACCTGACCTACAGCTCCACCGGCGTGGCCCAGGAGGTCGGCGGCAAGGTGATCGGCGTGCCCGATCGCGCTGCCGGCAACCCCGGGGCCAACTGGACGCAGATGGTCAAGAAGCTCAACCAGGGCTTCAACGTGGCGATGGCGTTTACCAGCCGCACCTCAATGCCAGAGTTCCTCAAGGACGAGGCCACGGGGCAGTTGTTCCGCGTGTGGAACGGCGACAACTACGACGCCCGGTTCCTTGATCCGAAGCAGGACGACGGCATCGGCATGATCGTCGGCCTGACCAACAAGGACCGCACCGGCAAGCCCGAGGACGCGGCGCTCAAGTACGACGGGTTCTTCGTCGACTACGACCCTGAGCGTGACGGACCGACGCTGCTGATCCGCGATCAGAACGCGCTGGCGGAGAAGGCGCGCGGGCCTGAGCGCAAGACGATCCCGCTGGTGCAGGCATCGCGCTCAAGAGAACGCGCCGCAACCGACATTCCGCTGGCAGAATTGCGCGGCCGCAAGGTCGCCATGCAGGTTCGCGTCGAGTCCACCGGCGAGACCGGCACGCTGACCATGGACGCCGGCGATTCGCTCACTGACATCAACGAGCGAGAAGCCGCCATGCAACGCCTGCTGGAGTGCGTGCGCAAATGAAGACCGTCAAGGACCTCACCGAGCTCAAGCAACTGGCGCTCAGCCGAGGCGCCGCAGTCGAGCTCGGCGCGACGCGGTTCAACTCCTCGGGCGATCGGTTTGAGAAGCTGATGCGGCCGCAAACGCCCATCAAGCCCGAGCCGCCGATCAAGGCTGAGCCAAAGAGGCAGGTTACAGAGCCGGCACCACCGCCGCCTGCGACTGAGGTCAAAGTAGACCTGGCCCCCGTGGCGGCGGCTCAGGAACGACTCGGGCAGATGATGGCTCAGATGATGAGCCAGCTGCCTCAACCCGCTGCGCCCGTGCGTGAATGGCTGTTCACCGTCGAGCGTGACTCCAATGGCCTTCTGGCCAGCATCCGCGCAACAGCGCAAACCTGAAGGACTGAATCATGGCAAACGCGATCTATCCCAAGTACAAGGAAATCATCCTTGGCGCAGCCACCAATGCCAACTTGCTCACCGGCACGGTGAGGGCTGCGCTGGTCGACACCGGCACCTACACCTACAACGCGGCGCATGAATTCCTCACGTCGCTGACGGGCGTGGTGGGCACCGCGCAGACCATCGGCGCCACCAAGTCCGTCACCAACGGACTGTTCGACGGCGGCGACGTGACCTACACCGCGGTCACCGGCAACAGTGCCGAGGCCATCGTGATCTACATCGACACTGGCGTCGCGGGCACGTCGCGCCTGGTGGCCTACATCGACACCGGTGTGACGGGTCTGCCTGTGACCCCCAACGGCGGCGACATTTCAATTCAGTGGAACGCTAGCGGAATCTTCCAGCTCTGAGCATGCGTACAAGCGATCTTTACTGGGCCGCTGGAATTATGGAAGGCGAAGGCTATTTCGGCCTTCGCCGCGGCGCTGACTTGGTGGCCCAGCTTTGCATGACCGACAAAGACGTTGTTGATAGATTCCACAACATTTTTGGTTTTGGGTCTCGCAAAGAGCGAAAGCTCCCGTCTGGAAAGACTGCTTACATTTGGCTGTCTAGTAATCAGACTCAGACTGCTGGGTTGCTGATGACTTTGTTCAGCTTGATGGGTAAGCGTCGAGCGGAAAAGATCGTTAGTTGTTTGACCGCGTGGAAAGCAAAACCTCTGCCGAAACGTATGTGGACCGAATGCAAAAGCGGGCACAGCCTTAGCGGCAACAATCTGCGCATCGTCACTGAAGGCAAGTACGAAAAACGTAGGTGCGTTGAGTGTGTCAGGTTGCGCCAGCGAAAGTACAAAGCTAAGTTAGCGGAGGCTCTTGCATGACGATCGTCACCAGGGCCGGCAAGGGCTCAACCCTCACCTGGACTGAGCTCGACGGCAACTTCACTGACCTGGCTGGTCGCACCGACCAGGCGTGGCAGTCAGTCGCTGTCGCGCCGTCGGTGCTGTATGGCGTGCCGTCTACGCCAGAGCTGGAGGTCTGGCAGGGCGGTCTGAACGCATGGGCGTACTACCCCGACCAGACGATGGAGGCCTACGCCAACTTCAGTCTGCCCTACGACTGGAAGGCTGGGACCGCAGTTCGCTTCGGCATCACCTGGGCGGTTGGCAATACTACAGCCACCGGCAATGTCAGGTTCCGGCGCGAGTCCAGTTTTGGCACGCCGGGGTCTGCCTTCAGCGCCGCCGCAGTGTCCGGCGGCCAGGCTGCGGCCGTCGACGGCACGCCGTACAAGTGCTACCAGCTCTACAGCCAGGTCGAGTTCTACGACGCGAGCTGGACGCCGAACACGGTGCTGGTGAACCGTTTCTTCCGCGACGGCACCAACGTCCTCGACACGTTCGAGGAAAAGATCTACATCCTGCAGTTCTTGTTCTTCTACCAGCGCAACAAGTTCGGCCTCCCGAACTATCAGCCGTAAGGGGGTAAGCCGTGGCACTCGGCACCCCAGTTGCAGCCGCGGCCGCGTACAGCGCGGCAAGCGGCACCACCGTCTCACCAGCCTATCCGGCAGGCATTCTCGCCACGGATGTGGTGTTGCTGTTCGTCGGCCAGAAACCGACAGCAGTGGGTGGTGGCACCGTCACCACGCCCACGGGCTGGACGCTGCGCGATGAACTGACCAACGCGGGCGGCTACACCGCCCAGGGCGCTGACACCGGCAACACGAACCTCCGGGTCTACTCCTGGAACACGCCTGTTGCCGGGCAGACCGGCAACCTCGCAGTCACCATCGGTGGCAACGATGTGACCTGGGCGTTCATGGTCCGCATCCCCAAGGGAAGCGGAGCCGCAGAGTTCGGCAGCGCAGACGGCCAGCGCACGACGACGCCCACGTCGCCGATGTCGATTGCGCTGACCAACGGCGCAACGGCGACCAATTTCCAGACGGGTGACCGCGCCATCTGGGCGATGTGTATCCCGACGGACGTCACCACGCCGAACCAGTTCTCGGTCCAGTCGGTCACGGCCACAGGCGCCACGTTCGGCACGGCCACCGAGCTGAACGAGCCCGACAGCACCACCGGCAACGACATCGGCGGCTACAGCGCCTGGGCCGCAGTTACGGCTGGCAGCAGCACGACGGCGCCCACGGTCACGGCCACGGTCGGAGGCACGCTCACCAACGTGCGCGGCCCGGTGGTGCTGCTGCGCGTGCGCGAGGCGGCGCCGCCTCCAACGCAGACGCTCACGCCGAGCCTGTACACCAACACGCAGACGTTCCACAACCCGACGGTGTCGGTGGGTGCGGTCACGCTGACGCCTGCGCTGTACACGAACGACCAGACGTTCTACAGCCCTGACGTCACGCAGAGCGGCGGCACGCAGACGCTGACGCCTGCGCTCTACACGAACACCCAGGAGTTCTTCAGCCCGACCGTTGGTCGCAGCAACACGCTGACGCCGGGCCTGTACACAAACACGCAGACGTTCTTCAGCCCGACGGTCAGCGCCACCTACGCGCTGACACCCGGCCTGTACAGCAACACGCAGTCATTCTTCGCGCCGGCCGTCACGGCCAGCAAGACGCTGACCCCGGCCAAGTACGACAACACCCAGACCTTCTACGCAGCGGTCATCACGCAGACGGGTGGCCCGCAGACGCTGCTGCCCGGCCTGTACAGCAACGCGCAGACGTTCTACGCACCCACGGTCGGCACGACCTACAGCCTGGCGCCGGCGCGCTACGACAACGCGCAGACGTTCTTCGCGCCCTCGGTCGCGGCCAGCTACGCGCTGACGCCGAGCCTGGTCACCAACGCGCAGACGTTCTACGCACCCACGGTGGGGCGTGGTCCGGTCACGCTGCAGCCGTCGCTCTACACCAACGACCAGACGTTCTACGCGCCGACAGTCGGGCGCGGCACGGTCACGCTGCAGCCCGCTCTGGTCACCAACGCGCAGACGTTCTACGCGCCGACGGTGATCCAAGTCGGTGGCAACCAGACGCTGACGCCAGGTCTGGTCACCAACGCGCAGACCTTCTACAGCGCCACGGTCACGCCAGGCGCTGTCACGCTGCTGCCGCAGGGCTACGTCGACGACGGCTATGTCGACGGTGGCTACGTCGGGCCGAACACGTTCAGCACGCAGGTCTTCTACGCGGCCACGGTCTTGGCCACCAAGACACTGGCGCCGCCGCTGGTCACCAACGCGAGCACGTTCTTCGCGCCGACCGTGGCGCTGGAGTCGTTCCTGATCACCAAGGCGCAGGCGCTGGAGCTGTACAAGGTCTGGCTGCTGCACGGGCTGGGCGCCTCGCCGCTGGTGGTGGTGGGCAGCACGAGCCGCACCGCTGGCGAGGTCACCCAGACTGTCAGCCAGTCCGGCGCGACGGTGACAATCTCGACGACGGCTACACCGTCAGCGCTGGTTGGCGACCCCGGGACGATGATCGAGGAGCTCGCCTTGCTGCATGGGCTGGGCGCTGACCTGGTCGTGACGGCGAGCAGCCGAGCCGCCGGTGCGGTGAGCCAGACGCTGGCCACCAGCGGCTCAACGACAACGGTTGCGAGGGTGTGATGCTCGACCCGCGCGCCGTTGCGCTGCAGGGCATCGGCTACGGGCCGGCAGCGATTGCGCTGTTTGGCGTGGCCGAGGTGGCCGCGTCGAGCGATCCGCCAGACCTGGCGTGGATCAACGCCAACGCCCGCGCCTACGGCAAGCGGCGCACAGCCGGGTATGGGCGGGAATACGGGGATGCCGAAGAGATGCGGCGCAGCATTGCGCTGTTGCGGCAGATCGAGGAAGAAGATGAAATCGTGCTGGCGCTGGTGATGTCCGCCGTGCCGCTGCTAGGAGCTGACCAATGGCGACAATGAAGATGACCGGGTGCATGAAGATCGTCTCGCGCATGAGCGAGGCCGATCAGGACGCGCTGCTGTCGCGCTTGGATGCGTACCAAGCCGACGGCGTCCCGGCCGAGCGTGCGCAGCTGATGGCCGCGCAGGACATGCTGGCCGAGATCCAGGGCGAGCGCGACCAGCTCTTCAACCTGCTGCGCGAGCAACACCCCGACCTGTTCTCGGTCGCTGAGTCGCCAGCGCCGCAGGTGCAGGCGAGCCGGCAGCGGGCCTACCACGGCACACCGCACCGCGGCATCGACAAGTTCAGCACCGACAAGATCGGCACCGGCGAGGGAGCCCAAGCCTACGGCTGGGGGCTGTACTTCACCGACAGGAAAGAGATTGCGGAGCATTACCGGGAGAAATTGAGCAGCGAGCAATACCTGATCAACGGTGAGCCGCCAGCCGACGGCACGCAAGAGTTTGCTGCGCAGATGATTGACACTTGGAGAGGCCGCCGGACTCGCATTGAGATTGAGCTTAATGCTGATCGCAACATTCGCAAGGACAAGCGCGAGGCGATCTTGGCAGAGGTTGATCGGTTGTTGGAGTCCAAAGCCGAGGTTCGCAAAGCCAAAGGCCAGCTTTACGAGGTTGACATTCCCCAAGACAGCGAGATGCTGCTCTGGGACAAGCCGCTGAGCGAGCAGCCAAAGGCCGTGCGCAGTGCAGTAGAAGGCTTGGCGGGCGCCACCAGCATTGACGCGGTCTTGGCGGGCAAGGACATCCCGGCCTTGTTGAAGTGGGTTGACTCGTTTGACCGCAACAACGCATTCGACGAGATGGTCGAAGAGAACCCGGACATGACCGCCGACGACGTGCGCGAAGCGATCAAGGCGTCGTATGACTCCGAAGACATGGCCTCCTACCTCGGATCAGCCGCGTTTGACGCATCGCGCAAGGGCGAGTCAATCTACCGCGAAATAGCCACCAAGGAGGGTAGTGACAAGGCTGCATCTGAAGCGCTCATGGCCGCTGGCATCAGAGGCATCAAGTACCTTGACGGCACCAGCCGCGACGCAGGCGACGGCAGCTACAACTACGTGGTGTTCAGCGGCGACGACGTCGCCATCCAGCAGACCTTCTACAGCCGGCGCCGCACCATCTTCGGCGACCCTGCGCCGCTGGCCAACTGGACGATGCCTGCGGAGACCAAGTTCGACAACTGGATTCGCCTGGTGCAGGACAAGCAGGTGGACATGAAGCGGGTGATCGAGGCGATCAGCCGCAACGGCGGACTGTCCGACCAGTGGAACGCCTACCTGCAAGAGGAGCTCTACCACGGGCGCAGCGCCAAGGCGACCAAGGACTTCGGCCTGAAGGAAGTCCGGCCGCTGATGGAGGAGCTGGAGAAGTCCAAGGTCAGCCTCGCTGACTTTGAGGAGTACCTGCACAACCGCCACGCCGAGGAGCGCAACACCCAGATCGCCAAGGTCAACCCGGCCATGCCCGACGGCGGCTCGGGTATCGACACCGCGGATGCGCGAGCCTATCTCGCAGCACTCGACCCGGCCAAGCGCCGCACCTACGAGGCGCTCGCCCGTCGCGTGGACGCGATCTCCCAGGGCACGCGCGAGCTGCTGGTGCGCTCGGGCCTGGAGACGCAGGACACGATCAACCAGTGGGAGGGCGCCTACAAGAACTACGTCCCGCTCATGCGCGAGGACCTGGACTACGGGCTGTCCTCGGGCATGGGCACCGGCAGCGGGTTCAGCGTCAGAGGCCCGGCCAGCCGTCGGGCCACCGGCTCCGACCGCCCCGTGGTGGACATCCTGGCCAACCTGCTCATGCAGCGCGAGCAGGCGATCGTGCGCGCTGAGAAGACCCGGGTCGGCACCGCGCTGTACGGCCTGGCGCTGCAGAACCCGAACGCGGACTTCTGGCTGCCGGTGGACCCCAAGGCGATCAAGGACGTGCCCGGCACCATGGCCAAGCTGCAGGCGATGGGGCTGGACCCGATGGACGTGCGCAACATCATGGAGGAGCCGCTGCAGCAGGTGGTCGATCCGCGCACCGGGCTGGTCACCTACCGCGTCAACGCCAACCTGCGCAACGCCGACAACGTGATGGCCGTGCGGGTCAACGGCGAAGACAAGTTCCTCTTCTTCAACACCCGCAACGAGCGCGCTGCGCGCATGGCCGCGTCGCTGAAGAACCTGGACGCCACCAGCCTCGAAGGGCTGCTCAACGTGTCGGGCAAGATCAGCAGATACTTCGCCGCGATCAACACCCAGTACAACCCAGTGTTCGGCGCGATCAACCTGCTGCGTGACGTGCAGGGCGCCGCTGTGAACCTCAGCAGCACCCCGCTCGCAGGCGAGCAAGCGGCTGTGCTCAAAGGCGTGGGCGGCGCCACACTCGGAATCTATCGCTCACTGCGCGCCGATAGGTCCGGTCAATCAGGACCACCCGGCAGCTGGTCCGCGCTGTGGGAGGAGTTTCAGCGCGAGGGAGGGCAGACGGGCTTCCGCGACATGTTCCGCACGAGCGAGGACCGGACCCAGGCGCTGCAGGCCATGCTCGATCCAGCCTCGTGGACCGAGACGAAGTGGGGCAAGATCCTCACCGCCGGGGGCACGCTGAAGGTGCCGCTGGAGGCGGCGCGCAAGGGCGCTGCTGAGCCGGTCTTCAACTGGCTCTCCGACTACAACGAGACGCTGGAAAACGCGGTGCGCCTGAGCGCCTACAAGGCCGCCAAGGCCAAAGGCATGACCGCCCAGCAGGCCGCCTCGCTGGCCAAGAACCTGACGGTGAACTTCAACCGCAAGGGCGAGATCGGCACCCAAATGGGCGCGCTTTACGCCTTCTTCAATGCCAGCGTGCAGGGCACCGCCCGACTGGCCGAGACGCTCAAGGGCCCGGCCGGCAAGAAGATCCTGGCCGGCGGCCTGCTGCTGGGCACCGTCCAGGCGCTGGCCCTGGCCGCAGCGGACTTCGATGAGGACGAGCCGCCAGACTTCATCAAGGAGCGCAACTTCGTCATCCCCACCGGGGACGGCAAGTACGCCACCTTCCCGATGCCGCTGGGTTTGAACGTCATCCCCAACACCAGCCGAGTGCTGACCGAGTGGGCGCTGGCCGGCGGCAAGGATCCCGGCAAGCGGTTCGGGCAGATCGTCGGCGCGTTCGCCGACATGTTCAACCCAATCGGCAACGCCGGGCTGTCGGTGCAGACCATCGCCCCGACCTTCGCTGACCCGCTGGTGGCGCTGGCCGAGAACCGGGACTGGAGCGGCAAGCCGATCGCCAAGGAGGACCGCTCGGGCACCGACCCGACTCCCGGCTACACGCGAGCCAAGGAGACGGCGAGCTGGGTGAGCAAGCAACTGGCTTACTATCTGAACCTGGCCAGCGGCGGCACCAAGTACAAGCCCGGTGGCCTGTCACCCACGCCCGACCAGCTCGACTACCTGATCGGCCAGGTGACGGGCGGTGTCGGCCGCGAGGTCCTGAAGGTCAGCCAAGCCGTCGAGAGCTCGGTGACCGGCGAGGAGCTGCCGACCTACAAGGTGCCGATCGCGGGCCGGTTCTACGGCGACACCAAGGAGCAGGCGGCCACCGCTGATCGGTTCTACCGCAACGTGACGACCATCAACGAGCATGAAAACGAGATTGAGGGGCGCCGGAAGAACCGCGAGGGTGGGATCCCCGAGTACATCAAGGAGAACCCGGAGGCTCGCCTCGTCACCCTGGCCAACCGCATCGAGCGCGACGTGGCCGAGCTGCGCCGCAAGAAGCGTGAGATGCTAGAGAAGGACCGCCCCAAGGAGTCGATCAAGATGATCGAGCTGCAGATCACCCGCAAGATGGAGCAGCTCAACGCCCGGGTCGAGGCCCTTCAGGACTGACCCGGGGTTGATGCAATGTTGGCTACACCCAACAGCATTCACTTGCTAACTACTGCTAACACTTGCAACCCTAAGTCGTTGATTCTTCTAGGATTCGTATGTTAGCCGTGCTATCTTTGGTGCCCAGAAGAAGAGCCGTGTGATCTAGTGCCATTGCGGGTCTTCAGGGTGTTGGCTACAGTTGTGGCTACACCAACACCAAAGGCACGAGATGGCAACTCTCCAGAAACGCGGCGACGCTTGGCGCGCCGTCATTCGCCGAGTCGGGTTCAAGCCGATCAGCAAGAGCTTCCCCACCAAGGGCCTGGCCCAAGCGTGGGCGCGCAGTGTCGAGAAGGACATGGACGCTCGGGTCTACCGCGACCCCAGCGGCGCGGCCAAGACCTCGGTGCGCGAGCTCTTTGAGCAGTTCCGCGATGAGGTCTGCCCCGAGCGCCGGGGTGGCAAGTGGGAGGTCACGCGCATCGAGCGGCTGCTGCGCACCGCGCACTTCGTTGACCAGCGGCTGGACCGCATCACGCCCGAGGACATCCGCGACTGGCGCAACGAGCGGCTGAAAGAAGTCAGCGCGCCGTCAGTCAACCGCGAACTGAACCTGATCAGCGGCGTGTTCTCGCACGCGATCAAGGAGTGGGGTGTTGCCCTGCGCGAGAACCCGGTGCACTTGGTCAAGCGCCCGGCCGGCGCGGATCGGGCTCGAACCCGGCGCTTCGGCGAGCGGGAGATCGCAGCTATCCTGGAGGCCAGCGGCTACCAGGAGGGCGTGCAGCCCACGGTGGGTCGAGAGTATGTCGGCCACGCGGTGCTGCTGGCGATCGAGACAGCCATGCGGCTGGGCGAGATCTGTGCACTACGCGTGGGCGACGTGGACTTCGAGGCGTGCAGCGCCACGCTGCACCTGACCAAGAACGGCGACGCGCGCTCGGTGCCGCTGAGCACCAAGGCGCGGGCGTTGCTGCGCACCCTGGTGACTGGGCGTGACGCCGACGAGCAGGTCGTGCCGCTCACGGCCGAGTCGCTGGGGCTGTACTTCCGCGAGGCGCGCGACGCCGCGGGTCTGCAGGACCTGCACTTCCACGACACCCGGCACGAGGCCGCCACGCGGCTGAGCAAGAAGCTGTCGAACGTGCTGGAGCTGTCGGCCGTCACCGGCCACCGCTCGCTGCAGTCGCTCAAGCGGTACTACCAGCCGCGGGCTTCTGAACTTGCATCCAAACTCGGGTAGCGAACGGGTGCTGCTTTGCTTTCGCTTTCAAGTACGCAGCATGCGCTTCTTCGGGGCTGTTGAACCGGCCAAGTCTTACGCGCTCTCCGGCGACAGTGATCTCGGAGTAGATAGAGCCGTCGGGAGATATGTGTGCCCCGAGCAGCCCCGACTTGTTATGCGCTTTTGCGTTCGCTTGGTTTTGCTGATTTTCAGCTCGCGTTACGCTGCGCAGATTGCTTAGCCTGTTGTCGGTCTTGCATCCGTTCTTGTGATCAATGTCCGCCGCAGGCCAAGCGCCGGTCACGAACAACCAGATCAACCGGTGGATGTAGACGTCTGCCCCGTTGACTCTTGTCCGCAGATAGCCGTTAGCGCCAACAGAGCCTGCTGCTGCGCCCACGGCGCCGCGGCTTCCGCGCTGCTTCTTGTTGACCAGTAGGCCCGTCTCCGGGTCGTAGTGGAAGAGGTCGCGTACTAAATCAGCCGTGATAGAGTCTGCCGCGCTCATGGTTTCGTTCTCCTTTAACGACACCTGGGAAGTGGCGCCTCAATGTTTGCAGCATTGGGGCGCTGCGCCATTATATGGACGCCACTGGCTGAGCCAGGGCCCACACGCTGTTGGGCACAGCCGGCGGTGGCTTCATGCGGGAGCGGTACTTGCGCGCCCGCTCAGAGGCGCTGACCGGCTTGGGCTTGCGTGCGTCGGGCTTGTTGCCCAGCGCATAGACCGGGCGCGGGTAGCGCCGGCCAAAGCCCTCCATCGTCCAGCTCTGGATATGGATCTGCTTGGTCACCACGGTCAAGCGCATCGCGGTCAGGAAGCTGGACACCTGACGGTAGTGGACGTCGGGGAAGAACTGCGCCACCTCCCTCATGGTGAGCGGCCCGCAGATGTGAAGCACGTCGCGGATGTTGGCGAAGCTGGGCTTCACTTCATGCCCTCCGGTTTCTTGGGCAGCGGCGCCCAGCCGATGTAGCCTGGCTTGCCGGGCGAGTACTGGCCGTACACGGCGACGCCCCCGGTCGTGAGCAACTGGACCTTCGCAGACAGCGGGCACGTCTCAAGCGGCCGCCAATAGTAGGCCTGGTCCACCGCTGCGGCCTTGTCGCTGGTGATCTTGACGGTCACGCCTCACCCTTCGCTTTCTGCGTGCACTCAGCGCAGCGCCACAGGCGCAGCCGGGTGAACAGCGAGCCGCCTCGGATCTCCTTGGGCTGGTCGCAGGCCGAGCACTTCTTGCGGAAGGCCATGCCGGGGCCGGAGCCGCGTGTGCTCATGCTGACGTCCTTGACGTTGCTGTAGTTCTTCATGGGAGTAGTTGCAGGCCGGGCGATGAGGTGCGGCCGGTCTTCTCGTTGTAGAGCGTGCCGGTCACCCGGTCGGCGAGGTAGCTCTTGTCCCGCAGCTTCAGCCGGGTGAAGACCTTCCTCTTCGACTCCAGGTACACGCGCACGTCGCGCTCGATGGGCACCGCCTGGCGCAGCCGCTCCATGTCGAGATCCATCACGCACATCTCCGGGGTGATGCGGATGATCACCTCGTTCATGGCGCGGAACTCGCCCACGCGGGCGGGCAGGAAAGGCGGCAGGGACTTGCTCATGCCTTGCGGAAGATCCCGTCCTCGCCCAGCGTGCCCTTGCGGTCCTTGATCTCGGCGTAGGCCGACTCCAGGCAGCTCACCAGATCGACGTCGGCCAGCGCGGCGCCAACGATGAGCGTGACCAGCACGTCGCCGTAGGCGTCCACCATCTCTGCGCGGTCGCCCTTGTGAATGGCGCCGATCAACTCGGTCACCTCCTCCAAGGTCTTGATGGCCTGGGCCATCGGCGTGGAGCGGGGGACGATCTTGCGATCCTCCGCCCAGCGGATCACTTCCAACTCCAACTCTCTGTAGCTCATCGCGAGTCCTCCTTCATCTCGATCAGTGGCACCACTTCCCAGTCGCCCCGCGCAGCCATGGCCGCGACGTGCTCGTACTCGTCGGTTACCCGCCAGCGCGATCCCGGCAACTTGTCGGGGTGGAGGCGGAACCTCCAGGCCACCGGCTGCGGCTTGGGCGTTGGCGCGCACTCGCACTCACCGTCATCGCTGTAGGGCGCCCAGCAGACGCCGCAGACTGTCCTGCTCACTTGAGGATCTCCCGCTCCAGCAGCGCCACCGCGTCGGCGATCTGCTCGTAGATGTAGTCGGGCAGGCGGGTGTCGCGCATCAGGCCGGCGCACTCCAGCGCGCTCAGCAGTCGCAGCACGCGCAGCAGCTCCTCCTTGGTCATCCCTCACCCCTCTCGTCGTAGGTCACGGTGCTGGTGTCGCCCAGCCTCCACTTCGCGGTGTTCTCCACCCGGTAGGTCTTGGTGCACACCTTGAAGTCGGGCATGCGCAGCTCGCTGTGCGTGATCGCTGGGTCGAAGAACCTGCAGCGATTGTTCGGCTGCAGCGCGAACTGGCCATTGTCCAAGCGCAACAGGTTGAAGCTCTTGTGCTCCTCCGGTGTCTCGCTGAACGTGAAGTCCGGTATGCGCGGGTCGGGGTTGCAGCTGTCGATCGTCAGCATGTACTCGCCCCGGTGGAACTTCCTGTCCTTGCCGTAGAACTCAGCGCGCAGACCCTTGAGGAACGGCTTGTCGACCACCTCGATGTGGTAGCTCATGCAGTCCCAGATCTGCAGGATGTCCAGCGGCAGATCGGTGTCGTCATCGATGTGCCCCCAGTCCGGCGTGTAGAACGCTGAGATCGGCAGCTTGTCGTACAGCGCACCGTACTGCGGCAGGTAGGTCTCAAACCGGAAGGCCTGGCCCCGGATTGATTTGACGCTGACCCACACGCCTTCGATGAGCGGCGCGTCTTTGTCGCAATCGAAGTCGTACAAGTACTCGGGCCGAACCAGCACCTTCTCAGGCGGCAGAGGACAGACGAAGCTCATAGGACATTCCACCCCAACAGAAACAGCTTCCAGTAGGCCTTGAGGACGAACCCCACGACCGCGATCAGTGCAGCCACGCCGAAGCCGAACGCAGCGACCGACAGGATTTTCTCCATCACTTGGTTTTCTCCTTCTTGACTGGCGGGTGCACCACCTCGCGGGTAGTGAACCGATGCAGGTTGGCGCACTCGTAGCGCCGCCGGGTGTAGCCCGCGAGCTTGCGCGTCTCCAGCACCTCGGTCCAAGTTCCACAGGTCGGGCACTTCATGGCAGCCAGAGCGCTATGACAACGGCCGCGAGGAACGCGACGACGGTCAGCGTGACCGCCACTAGGAATCCGCTGAGCACCTTGTCGGCGCACTCCTCCTGGCAGCCATCGGTGCAGGGCTCACGGCCCTGCTGGCACGACGTCCCGCGGCACCTCACTTGCGCCCCCGCAGAACTGGCCTGCGCACGGCCGGCCGGCGCAGGCTCTCCAGCCACTCCTGCACATCGGCTTCCAGCCACATCACCGCCTTGGTGCCGGGCACCACGAGGCGAGGGGGCAATGTCTCGGGACGCCGGGACACGTCGGACTTCAGCGTAGCCACGCTGCGCCCGAGCAGCGCGGCCAAGTCGCTCACGGTCAGGGTCTTGAGGGTTGTCATTTGGTCATCTCCTGGATCAGCCGGTCGAGGTACCAGCGTGCTTTCTGCAGATCCTCGACGCCGTTCTTGAACTTCCAGCGCCACAGGTACTTCATCGCGTTGGCGGTGCACACCGCCTCCATGCCTTGCAGGTCCGCCGTCGCCACCGCGATGGCGTCGATGCACTCAATGGCCCCCTTGGCGTAGTGCGGGGGGCTGTTCACCATGTCTTTCATCAGTCGATCTCCTCGTGGCTTACCAAATCAGGTTCCGCGCCGGGCAGCCACACCGCCGCAGAGTTGTGTTGTTCAATCCGAGAGGCAATGATTTCGGCGCGCTGGCCTGACGACGGCGGCACGTACATACCGAACCGTGACGTGGACCCAGCGTTCGACGCGGCGTTGGTGGAGTCCGCACTGGCCAACGGAAGCCGGGTGAACACCTTGGGGTTGAGCATGCGCAGTCCATGCAGCCGGCACCACGGGCGGCCGTCTGCGTCGCAGATTGATCGCAAAGCCACGTCAACCCGGGCCCACCAAGGCGCGGTGCCCGGCGTGCGGTACTGCCCGCTTGACCCTAAAGCCACCGTGTCCCACTCCAAGGCCAGCATCTGGAGCCGCTCAACCGACTCATGCATGTGCCAGACCGGCACACCGCGAATGCGCTTCGGCCAAGCGCGCAGCAGCTCGTCGTTCTGCTCTTCAGACCCGTCAATGACGTCAGGGATCAACGCCCAATCGAAACCGGGGTGGCGCCGCCACTGATCGCACCAGCGGATGTAGCCGTCCACGTCAAGCTGGCCGCCCTGTTTCCACACAGTGAACGCGCCGTTGTCAAACACAAACGACTGGCATACGTCGGCCACAACGCCCATGTCGTCCTGTCTCGGGAACGGCACAAGCGCGTGACGACCACGCAAGAAGCGAACAAGATCCATGCGAGGGCCGCTCACCGGAGTGCCGTGGTAGTGGATCATTTCCATCTAGAGAACAACCACGCCCAAGCGGCGCCGCCGGCGGTCTTCGCCACGAACTGCGTCAGAACAACCCAAGGCATCAGCGCTCCAAAGGCCAATGTCGGGAACAGGACTGAATCGACCGCAGCCCCAGCGGTGTTGCTGCCAACACTGCGCCGCATCCATGACCCCGTCAGCCGGGCAAACACAGACCAGTCAGCAAGCGCAGCTACAAGGAAGCTGACCGAGCTGGCAATCGCAATTTGATCCGCGGCAGGGTTGAGCAACCATGTGAGCACGCCAGTTCCAACGATCAGCGTTGCCATCTGCCAAGTGCGCAATCTGAAGTGCAGCCAATCGCGCAAGGCCAAGTCCAAACCGATCAGCAAGAAAGCGTTCACCGGCGTGACCGCCGGGCCAAACGCAACGACAAGGAGGTTTGCCGCAACCATTGCGGTGGCGTAAACAACCAGTGCAAAAACGACAGTCATGGCCTGATGCTTTCAATCGTGACGCCGTGGTGTTCAGCCACGAGTTTCTGTTCGCCCCCGAACACCCGGAACAACTGATCCGCAATGTCCTCGTGGTAGCCCCGGTGATGCAAAGTCACCTCGTCGATGAGATCCTCAACCTTGATCATTTGGTTGGTTTGGATCTCCAGGGCGTACCGAATCCGCACGCCGTTTTCCGGGCACACCGAAAAGAACTCAGTGCGATAGATGTTCATCAGTCGATCTCCTTCATGTAGTACCGGGTCTCGAACCCGTCGCCGCGCAGCAGCAGGTCGGGCGCCCAGGCGATGGGCTGGCCGAGGACGGCCTCCACATCGGCCAGGGAGCCGACCCCGTCTGCTGCCTCAATCACGATCTCGTCGTGGATCGTCATCAGTTGCTGGTAACCCCGCTCGTCCAGGCGCAGCATCGCCTCGCGCAGGCAGTCACGAGCGATGGCCTGCGTGACGTTCTCCACCAACTTGCCGCCGTAGCTGGACAGCCGGGTCCACTGCTTGGTCTTCTGGTCCAGGCCCTCGTAGGTCAAGCTGCCGGCCGAGGCGACGATGAAGCGGCCACCGTCAGCGGTCTCGCGGTACAGGTCCTCGGCCTCCAAGCGTGGCTTGACGTAGGCCAAGCGCCGGCCCGAGGGCAGGGTGATGAACAGGAACCCGCTCTCCCAGGCGAACACCAGCTTGGCGCGGCCGGCTGCGATCGGCAGGACCACCGTCGTGCGCTGACCCACTGCGAGCTTGGCTGCGCGCTCCATGGCGTACCAGAGCTCGACCACCTCGGGGTTGGCCTGGCGCCAGGCGTTCTTGATGTCCTCCAGCTCGTCCTCGGGCACACCCATCTCCAGCGCGCCCATGGTCTTGAGCGCGTTGGCGCCGCCCTGGTATCCGAGCGCGAGCTCGGCCACCTTGCCGCGTTGCCGATACGGGGACTTCTTGGTGACGGAGCCAGGCGGCAGCTTGAACATCTGCTCGGCCGACGCCTCGTAGATCTTGCCGTGGGTGGCGAACACCTCCAGCCGCCACGCGCACCACGCGAGCCACGCCACCACCCGGGCCTCGATCGCGGAGAAGTCCACGACGATGAACCGGTGGCCGGGCTCGGCGATGAACGCAGTGCGGATCAGCTGGCTGAGCGTGTCGGCGGTGCCGAACAGCATCTCCAGGTCCTCGAACCGCCCGGCGATCACGAGCTCACGCGCGAGGTCCAGGTCGCGCAGCTTGTTCTGCGGCAGGTTCTGCACCTGCACCAGCCGCCCGGCCCAGCGCCCGGTGCGGTTGGCGCCGTAGAACTGCGTCAGCCCGCGCACGCGGTCGTCGCGGCACGCGGCGCGCTGCATGGCTTGGTACTTGGTCACACTGGTCTTGGCCAGCTCCTGGCGGATGCGCAGCACGCGCTGCACCGTCTGGCTGTCCGTGGCGGCCAGCAGCTTGGGCACCGACTTCTTGGTCAAGTCGGCCACCTCCTGCTCGGTCTCCTCTTCGAGCCAGGCGATGAGCTGGTCGCGGCTGTTGGGGTTGGTCAGCCCGGTCAGCGCCACCGCCTCGGACACGAGCATGGCCTTGATGCGCGCGTCGGCGGTGATCGCGTTGTCCACCAGCGTGCGGTGCACGCGGATGCCGCGGTTGTTCATCTTCTGGTCCAGGTGCCACAGCCGCCACTCCACCGCGGGCACGGGGAACTTCGACAGCCGCCGGGCCACCTCGCGCTCGGTCTCGACGTCGCGTGCGCAGTAGTCCTTGAACAGCTGCCACCGGGCCGGGTCGTGGTGCGGCAGGTTGCGCGTGCGCCCACCGTTGGTCTTGGTCGGCTTGCACGGGATGCAGAAGTAGCGGATCAGCGCACCGCCCACGCCCATCTTCTGCTTGTCCTGGTCCAGCCCGAGCACGCGGCCGACGTCGCCCAGGCTGCCCGGCAGACCGAGGTAGAGCGAGTGCACCGACGTGCACTGCCACTGCGTGACGTCGAGCTGCAGGCCGAAGTGCTTGCTTATGCATGCCACCTCGAAGGCCGCGTTGAAGGCGGTCTTCGTCACCTCGGGGTCTGTCAGGTCGTGCAGCACATGCTGCGGCAGCGCTTGGCCCTGCAGCAGGTCCACGACGTTGACCGAGGAGTCGCCGTAGGCGTAGCCGAACAGCGTGACCTCGAAGTCGTCGCTCTCCACGTAGCGGTGGACGCCGCACTTGCGCAGGTCCACGCTGCTGTAGGTCTCGATGTCGATGCGTAGGGTTGTCATGTGTCCTCTTCGGTGAGGGCCCGGCAGGCGCTCACCGAAAAGGGCCCCGGGTGGGGCGCCTCAGGGGTTGATCAGTGGGTCCTCCACACGCGCACGCCGCCGGTGACCTTGCGCACGGTGAACCGGCAACCCAGCTGCTTGGCTATGGTCGTAGCCCCGCGGCTTAAGTTCGCCGAGCGAGACTTCATCTCCTCGGCTGTGGCCTCAACGAAGAAGCTGTCACCCACCTCCATCTCAGCCCAAGGGTACTTGCTGGCGCGCGTGCGCGGCGGGGGCACAGGGACGCCTTTGTCGATCGTGATCATGCGAGGAACTCCTCTTGCACTGCGGTGAAGTCGTCCTCGGCGCGGCTGCGGCCCGACAAAGGCTCGCCGTCCGCAACCTTCTGGACGTTGCCAAGGCCCGCAGCGACGCCGCGGTTGCCGTTCTGGTTGTAGGCGTAGAAGTTGATCGACACCCGGCCATAGCAGCCGCTGTACACCTCGTCGGCGTTCAGGATCGGCTGCACGCTGGCATCGACCACCTGGGGGCGCTGCTTGCTGGTGGCGTTGATGAACCAGTGGCCCTTGTATTCAGGCGTGTCACGCTCGGTGTCACCGTCGCGCAGCGGCATCCTCACGCCCGGTGGAACCTTGCCGCCCCAGGTTGCCTTGCCAGCTTCCTTGGCGGCCTCGATCGCCGCCCTGATCTTGTTGACCGTGGCGGTGTCGGATTTCGGGATCAGCACGCTCACGCTGTACTTGGGCTCTTGGCCTTCGTTTTGCGCGCGCGGCTGGAACAGGTTGACGTAGGACAAACGGGCCTTGCCCGTGACGATCTTCGTTGCGCTCATCTGGAGCTCCTTGATTACGAGAAGTCCGCCGCAGCTGATGCGACGGAGTTGAGAG
>Ga0209990_10000399_pt1 | contig 41909 bp, 67 predicted proteins | sample NOAtaG_6_FD_187304 | JGI IMG/M metagenome (GOLD analysis project Ga0209990, IMG submission 187304) | Freshwater lake microbial communities from Lake Erie, under a cyanobacterial bloom - NOAA_Erie_Diel5S_2200h metaG (SPAdes) (version 2) | ecosystem: Environmental > Aquatic > Freshwater > Lake ...
AAAAGATTTTAAAAGTAAGTATAAGAGTAGATTTGACTGATATTTATAACTATCATGACGTTGTTTAGAGATCTACTTTTGGAAAATCCTGATACTGTATATTATAAGAACAATACTTATAATTATACTACCCCAGCGAATAAATGTGCTTTTCTTGTATATGAAGATGAAAAGAGTGGTAAAAACACAGTATTTGGATATAGTGCTGTTAAAAAAGAATTTATATCGGATGATCCTCAAGTACTAAAAGATGTTGATGAATTGGATAAAGCTCCTGATATAACATATAATGGTACCCGTGATCAGTTTGATTATTGGGCACAAAAAGCGTTAAGACAATTAAAGAGTGGAAATAACGGCGGTGGACATTTACAATTAGAAAATCTTTTAAGGGGTATAGGTAGATTTGGTGTTTATGCGGATCCAATTTTAAAAGGTAGAATATTTGAAGTAAATGATGCTAAAGATGTAGTAGATGATTCTGATTTAAAGATTGAAAATACAATACCAAACGACAAAGTTATTATAGTGTCATTTTGGACATATGCGAAATTAAAACTGGTGTTATATAAAAAACAATATGAGTATGTTATAGAGTTCAATGGTTATGATCCCAAAGAAGTGTTATATGAACCAGGTAGCAAAATTTATACCTATAATGAATTGTATGCTATTGAAGAACCCAAAAAAGAACCAGAACCTACAACATCTATTACATTACAATCAACAGATCGTGATGACGTTGATAAGTATTTTAAGGTTGGAGATAGAGTAAACATTAAAGGAACGAAGACTGGTGGAGAAGTTTTATCTACAGATGGTGATAATGTAACAATAAAAATAACAGACACCGATGTACAAGGAGTTAATATTGGTGATGAAAAAACTTTTTCTTATTACTTTTTAGAACCCGATACAAAATCTATCAGTAATTCATTAGAAAAAGTTATTGATGATAAAACACAAGAGTTCGTTGAAAAGAGAGGTAAACTACACACAACAGGCGCAGCATTTACTCCAGCCGAAAAAGCTAATTTAGAACGTGAAGTAGATGGTTTAGAAATCGAATTAAAGATGTTGAACAACTACTTGAAGAACGGTGGAAAGACTTATACAGATGAATTGAAAAATTTAGTGAGTCGTTCTGTTCAGCGTAAACTACATGATAAAGAAAAACAAAATCAAGACAGATATAGTTTGATAGCCCAAGCTGAAAAACAATATGGTATGCCTATAGCACAAATAAGACAAAAGTATAGAGGAGTACCATTGGATCAATTGGTTAAGAAAGAATCACTATACAAGAAACTATTAAAGTCATTAAGAGGATGAACTCCAAAATTAGTTTATATGAATTATTGAAAAGAGTGGTTGATAAAGAACGTATAAAAAAAGCTTATAAGTTTTTTATTAATAAATTAAATTTACCGTCTGATAAAATCCAATTAAAGTTTGGACTGTTAGAAAGAGAAGTACAGGCTAAAGTAAAGGTTGAAGGAGAAGGCAAACCTTTTATAGTAAAAAAATATACTGTTATAATGCGTACAAATGATCCATATAGCAGTGACGATCAAATACGATCATTAGCCCACGAAATGTGGCATATTAAACAGGTAGAAGACGGCAAACTGAACACGTTTGATAACAGTTGGGAAAACGTAGTATATCCAAATTATGATGATACGGATCTTAGATATAAATCGTTGCCTTGGGAAATTGATGCTAGAATAAATTCCGATCAATTATTATTGGCGTATAACAGATATGCTAGAGAAAAAGGCGCTGGTAGTAAAATAATAAAAATTAAGTAATATATCTACTATCCGTTGATTTCCAGTTTGGAACTTTTTGTTCCCAATAATCTATACGTTGTTGTACTTCGTCAAATGATTGTGGTGACCGTATATACTCTATTCCGGCAGGTATTACATTATAGTTATCAAAATGTTCTGGTGTTGGTATTATTACTGTAGGAAAAGCACTTATATATGGAAAAGTTATTCTTACAGCATAACCATCGTCTTCTATAACTTCTACATTTGGTAAATTTTTATATTTATTGACAAATTCTCTACTTTGTTTGTCGTGATTATTATTAATAATTAATATATCTTTCATAAATATGATATTAATAAATATTACTTAAGTGTGAATTTTTCTTATTGTTAATGAACCAGCTCCACCATTGCCGCCGTTTGCAGCGGTCGGAGAAAATGGAGCAGGCACGTTTGAAATGCCTCCTGTTCCTCCAGAAACACTTACGGTACCGCTATTTGTGTATGTTCCTCCATATAGAATAATAATTCTTCCACCACCAGATCCGCCACCGGCACCACCAAAATTAGCAGGACTTCCAATGTTTCCACCATTACTTCCTTGTGAAGTAATTGCTCCGCTAGCACCTATAGTAACGTTACCTTTAACTATTAGTACAATTAAACCACCTGTACCTGATGTACCAGGATTAGCAGTACCTCCTCCAGTGACGCCAAATGGAATTCCGGCTCCGCCTGCACCAAACGGAGCTGGTGCTGCGCCGGTTCCTCCTATTTCAAAGTTACCACTACCACCTGCTGCTCCTGGTGTTGTACCACCACCCGCTCCACCTCCACCACCTCCACCACAAAATATAGTACCACGACCACCGGTACCACCTGCTACTGTACAAAAACTACCTCCACCTCCACCACCTCCACCACCTCCTGTAAAAATACCTGCTGTACCTGTTCCTCCTTGACTTATACATCCACCTCCACCAGCACCTCCAACGCTGCCTGATAAAGGTATTCTAATTTTATAATTGTTGAACCAAAAACTTCCACTTGGTGCCCAATTCCAATGACTAGGAATTCCCCAAGCACTAGAAGACATATTATTTACATATATACTAGCATCAATTAAATCATATCGTAATTCGGAAGAACTATTAGCTATTCCAGCTCCTCTATTTGTCATTGTTATTGTACCATTTACAGTTAAATCGCCTGTACAATAAATTATTAAACCTCTACAAGCTCTTGTTGGTCTTAAAATTGTACCCGCATTAACAGTTAAAGATCCATATTCTCTTACTATTGGATCTCCATAAAGATTTGTTGTAAAACTGTTTGTGACTTGTGTACTACTACTGACTGTTACGGTACCTCCAGATCCATCTCCAAAAAAGTTATTGTATGTGGCGGGTGACGTCGAGGATACATTATTACTGAAAAAAAAGTTATGGGTACTTACTTTAATTTTTCTATTTTGTATAGATGACGGAGAAAGTTCGGTATTTACGATTGGTATAACAGAATTAACGTTATTCACGCTACCTGTTAATGTGATCATTGATGATATTGCTGTTGACATATTTTATAAAACTCCTATTTGACGAATTGTTATACTACCGGCGCCACCGTCTCCACCCTTGGTTGGAGATGTACCGCCTCCTGTGCCTCCATTAACCGTTATTGTACCACCGTTGTTTGTATATTGTTGTCCATACAAAATTACTATTCTTCCGCCGCCAGATCCACCACCTCCGCCTGCTGTACCAGAACCTCCATTTGTACCGTTGGCAGATATTACTCCTGTATTTGCCAGTGTAAATGTTCCTTTAACCACTAAAATTATTACTCCACCGGTTCCAGACCCAGCAACTCCACCTCCTGGCCCTGATGTGCCTGCTGGATTACCAGCTCCACCACCACAATTTGCGGCGGTAGCGTTGCCTCCACTTCCGCCATAATTTAATCCGACTGTAGCACTTGGACCGGCTCCACCTCCAGCTCCACCACTCCAACTGGTACCGGATCCGCCTCTAGCACCACCAAATCCACCACCACCTCCGCCTGTATATCCATCTCCAACGGATAATCCGTTGGAACTTATAGCACCTCCGCCGGATCCACTTGGATATAATTTTATACTGTTAAAACTATATTGTGGTATAAAATTTCCATGGTAGTTTTTAGATTGATATACATAATGTGCTATACTTCCGGTTGATTTAGCTCCCAATCCGGTCATTGTTAGTGTGCCGTTTATTGTACAATTGCCATTAACATATATTAATAAACCCTTACATCTGTTTGAAACTGTTACTGTATGACCCGAGTTGATAGTTAATGATGTATAATTTCTAACAAATACTTCTTGATCCGTCGTAGTTGAAAAAGTAACACTTGCAGTAGTATTTAAAGATCCATTTGCTCCTGTGCCAAACCAAGTAATAGCGGATTGTGAAAATTGAGTACATACATTAACATATTTTACTTTTTTATTAAAGTCTGTATATCCATCGGCATTTTGATCTTGTGTAGCTGTGGGATCATATATCAAGTAAAAATTACTTCCTGACGGATAACTACTTTCTGTTAAATCGGTAATTCTTTTATTAGGCATAATATTAGTTAGCTATAGGATAAATATTATTTAATCTTTGTATTGAAGTGGTACCTGCACCACCATTACCGGCAATGTTGCCTCCTGTGCCTCTTGATCCACCATTTGCTGTTATAGAACCGTTGTTGGTAAGTGTGCCTCCATAAAATACATAAACTACTCCTCCTCCACTTCCTCCTCCACCGCCTCCTAATGTAGGTCCGGCAGAATTACCACCGTTTGATCCATTTGCATCAATTGATCCGTTTGGACCGATTTTGAGATTTCCTCTTACAATTAATATTAATAATCCACCTGTTCCTTCTCCTCCTGATTGCGCGACTGGTCCGCCGGCAGCTCCTCCTGGATTTCCAGCTCCTCCTCCTCCATGTGGCGATCTACCGAATCCACCGGCTCCTCCTGTTGGACTACCGGTTCCTCCTACCAATGGAGATCCTAGTGAAGCTCCTCCACCACCCGCTCCACCACTAAAAGAAGTACCCGTTCCACCACCGGCTGATGCTGGTGCTCCATATGAACTGCCAGCGCCACCTCCGCCTGAACGTCCTCCTGTACCTGTTAAACCGTCTATAACTGGTGACGGTGATCCTATGCCGCCACTACCACCAACTGCAAATACGCGGGATAAATAACTTGATGACGGAAATAGTTGACGATTCCAATAATCTCCTAAATAAGGAGGATTTACAGCTGTAAAAGATGCATCTGTACCTGTAGCACTCGCTCCTCTTGCTGTCATACTTAAACTACCACTTATGGTAGCATCGCCGTCTACAAACACCACTAATCCTTTACATCTATTTGTTGGTTTACATATTACGCTTCTGGATATAAAAAGATTTGAAAAATTTTTAATTACAGGTGGACCGTCTAATGTTGATGTGAATGAACTTGAAACTGCGGTACGAACGTTTGCTATAGAACCTGTAAATATACCGTTACCATCTCTATTGTCACCAAAGTAATAAAATCCAGGTGTGTGTTTAGTAAATGCTGATGTATTTGCTGTAGATGTAAAGTAAAGTTTGCGTAAATTATCTATTGTAATTTTTTTATTTTTATTTGATGTAGAAATTACGTCTATTATTGGAACAAATGCGGATCCTGTAATAGTTGTATATTCTGGTAAATCTGAAATGCGAGTTGGCATAAATCAAGTAAAATTTCTATTCCACGTAAAAGACTGTGATATACTTAATAAATATCCATTACTTTTGTTTTGGGCAGAATTGAAAATATATGACATTAATGTTTTGTTATTTTGAATTCCGATTCCAAAACTTTTCCAATTTGAATTTATAGATTCTACATCATTAAATGTAGCTACTTTATATGAAGTATAACCATAACTACTAGTAGGAGATACCGATTTAAACACAGAGGTTTTATCTATAGATTTTGATACGAACGATCCACTTCTAACGATATTAGTACCCCAATTTGGATTTGGAGATGAGTCAGAGGATGTATATATGTATAATTTGTTATAATTTGATGAAGGTAGGCCATAAACTCCGATGTTACTGTTAAAATATGGTTCGTTACCATGTAACCCATCATCCATATAAGACGATCTACCTGTAGAAGTAACTTTACTCAATCCATACAAATTCATTTGCAAACTGCCTGTGATATTATTATTACCCAGTATTACATATTTTGTAGTAGAGGTAGTTGGTTCCATATCTATTCGTAATGAATAATATACAGTTAAGTTTTGACCAGCTTTAATTATTATTGAATTGCCCTTGGGCCCTTCCGTTAAACGAACTCGGCTGAATAACGGCACTGAATTGTTAAAAACATTCCAAGTAAATCCTAATTCTCTAATAGGTACAGTTTGGTCAGTTGAAAATGGAAACGAAAAATCGCGAATGTGGGTTATAGTACTATTGTATATGGCACTATTACAATTGATACCAACAGAACCTCCTGTAGCAGATACACCGTTTGTTGCATTACCTGCTCGTCTTAATTCGGCAGACATACTTACTTGATTCGTGAAATAAATTGTATAATTTGAACCGGAAGATGTACCTGTAGGTGCAGTACCATCTAGATTTAATATACTACAACTTCGTTTTGCATCTATTCCATTACGTTCACTTATTCTATAAAATCCATCATTATCTATTTTTATAATGTTACCAACGTCGCTTGTAGAAATAATACTGCCAGTAAGATTATAAAATCCTCCACCGGGTTTTATTAAACTTGGAAACGTAATCAAATTGTTAACTCTTTTTGATTTTGACCATAACAAATTTACATCATATCCATTTCCGGACGTATAAGAAGAAGTATCAGGAGCATTGGTTTTTTTAGTGTCAGCTGTGCCGTTGCCAATAACACATGTACAAAACAATTCTGAAAACGGCATAACAGACACTTGTTCCATTCCAGAATTTAATATTAAATTGTTAAAATAACCAGTGTCACGTACAATTTTATCATTTTCATTGACAACCATACGCACGTGTCCACTTAATTTATAATTAACATTATTATTTAATAACATTTTATATTATTCCAACAATAAATATGAATAATCTTCTAAATACACATATTTTAAATTTTCATACATAATAGTTGAACCTGTAGCGTTGCTTTCAGATACATAATATCGTGTTTTCAAATCTATAAATTGAGACGGCCGGTCGGCTATAGTTTTATTATAATAACTGTTATACGATATATTATTTACATTTGGAAATTCAGTGGTCAAAACTCCATTCAAATCTTCAAGATATACCGACTGACTATTCTGAAACAAAATATCGTTGTTTGATGCACTTATAACGTTATATAATTTATATTCCGCATTTTGAGAAATTTTTTTGTTAAAGATTATACTAGAAAAATTAAACTTCATAATTATTGATAATTTTCAGTACAACTTCCAAGAATATATTTTCTGCTTTTGAAAAATGTATATACTGAAGTAGCACCAGGTAATATGTTATTTGGAGAAAACGAATTCGCCCATCTTATAGAATTTGGAAAAGTAGGAATTATGTTATTTGAACTTGTATTATTCAAAATAAGAAGTTGTGAACTTCCTGTTATAATATTACTAAATGTATACGTTTCACTCGTACCAACATTTTTTTCAAACGTATTAAAATTCCAGTTTATATTAGAACCAGTCAAAACATTTATTATGGTATAATCTAAAGCCCCAGTACCACTTGTACCAGAAGATCCACTTACACCTGTACCACTAGTACCACTACTGCCTCCTGTACCAAATGTAGCTCCACTACTACCACTCGTACCAAATGTAGCGCCACTACTACCACTACTACCACCTGTACCAAATGTAGCTCCACTACTTCCGGCACTGCCATTTTCACCACTACTACCGCTACTACCACTACTACCAAAACTTGTACCACTACTACCATTTTGTCCGCTAGTACCACTACTACCACTCGTACCAAAACTTGTACCACTGCTACCACCTGTGCCAGCTGTACCACTTGTACCACTTGTACCAAATGTTGCACCACTACTACCTGCCGATCCACTTGAACCTTGTATGCCGGTACCACTAGATCCACTTGAACCATTAAATCCGGCTGATCCTGATGATCCAGTACTACCACTGCTACCCGTAGTACCACTACTACCACTACTACCACCACTACCACTACTACCACTTGTACCAAAACTTGTACCACTACTGCCGCCTGTACCAGCAGATCCAGCAGATCCACTACTTCCACTGGTACCTGACGTACCGTTTGTACCCGATGTACCACTACTACCACTAGTACCGTTTAATCCTGAGGTACCACTACTACCACCGCTGCCGCTGCTACCACTACTGCCACTCGTACCATTACTTCCACTCGTACCACTACTGCCTGTAGTACCACTACTACCTGTAGTACCACTACTACCACTACTGCCACTACTTCCGCCACTACCACTACTTCCGCTACTACCTGTGGTACCGCTACTACCAGCCGTACCAAAAGTGGCTCCACTACTACCGCTTGTACCATTTGTACCACTTGTTCCTGACGATCCACCACTACCACTACTACCACTTGTACCAAAACTTGTACCACTACTGCCGCCTGTGCCGGCTGATCCTGATGATCCTGTCGATCCACTTGTACCGCTACTGCCACTACTACCACTGCTACCTGTTGTGCCACTGCTGCCTGTAGTACCACTGCTGCCTGTAGTACCACTACTACCACTACTACCACTTGTACCGAAAGTTTCACCGCTACTACCGGCACTTCCACTTGTTCCTTGACTACCACTACTACCACTACTACCGGCACTTCCACCGCTACCTGCACTACCACTGCTACCGGCACTACCACTGCTGCCTGTTGTACCCGATGTGCCGCTGCTGCCACTACTACCTGAACTTCCACTTGAACCAGTAGATCCACTTGTACCTGACGTACCACTGGTACCGGATGTGCCACTTGTACCGGATGTGCCACTACTACCATTACTACCACTACTACCACTACTACCATTACTACCACTACTACCGGTGCTGCCGCTACTACCACTTGTACCGAATGTAGCACCGCTACTTCCTGAACTTGCTGCTGAACCGCTACTGCCACTAGTACCACTGGTACCATTAGTCATACCACTTGTACCGCTACTTCCTGAAGTACCACTTGTACCGGTTGTACCACTACTACCACTAGATCCGCTTGTACCTGCAGTTCCACTACTACCCTGTAAGTTAATTATGTTTATTGTACCAGATCCGCCGTTACTATTGTAACCATATACTATACTATTTGGTGCGTTAATGGGTACGTCATATAAAATTTTACCACTTGATCTACCATTTACCGGATCGTTGTATAAGTCGCCTGTACTTGTAGTACCCGGCACAACGCTGGTGTCACCAACGCTTAAATTAAGTCTAAAATTAGAACTTAAAGAATTTAAGAAAAAATAATATTTAAATCCTCGTACTAAAGTAATTGTGGGTTCTTGACCAGAATATCCATTAATTGTAAAAAACGTTGGAAATCCTCCACCACCTCCTGTATTTACAGTAAGAGTTACACCTCCTTCTAAACCTGACGTGCCGCTACTGCCACTACTACCACTACTACCAAAACTAGTACCACTACTTCCTCCTGTACCGGCAGTTCCACTACTACCACTACTACCACTGGTACCAAAACTAGTACCACTACTTCCTCCCGTACCGGCAGATCCACTAGTACCACTTGTGCTACTTGTACCACTACTTCCTCCCGTACCACTTGTTCCACTTGTACCGGTAGTTCCACTACTACCACTACTACCACTGGTACCAAAACTAGTACCACTGCTACCTCCGGTACCGGCAGATCCGCTACTGCCAGCTGTACCAAACGTAGCACCACTAGTACCGCTACTACCAACTGTACCACTACTACCACTTGTACCGGCAGTTCCACTAGTACCACTACTACCACTACTACCACTACTACCGCTTGTACCTGCAGTTCCACTACTACCACTGCTGCCACCAGTACCACTGGTACCGCTACTACCACTAGTGCCACTAGTACCGCTAGTACCACTGCTACCGCTAGTACCACTTGTGCCTGTAGTACCACTACTACCGTTACTGCCACTTGATCCACTGCTACCCGAACTACCCGAACTACTACTGGTACCGCTACTACCATTTGTGCCACTTAAACCACTTGAACCTTGACTGCCGGAACTTCCTGTAGCGCCTGTATAAATTGATTTACCACCTCTTGTAGCTACGGCTACACCTGATAGAGGTACTGGAAATGTTAGTCTTACATGATCGTCGTCTAAAAGTTTGATTGTTGATGGTATTATTTGTTCATAACTTTGATCATATGCTTGAACTATTATTTCTTTTTGATGTAGACTATGTGTAAAATTCCAAATATTGAGTGATGAAAAGCTTTGAGTTATACTACTGCCAAAATTAGCGGCATAACTACTTGATACGCTATTGAATGACCAACTACTTGTTATTGGATACGCACTTCCGGTAATTAAATTGGTACCACCTCCACCTGATCCCACTGCTTTGAATACTTGTCCTGTAACATTATCTATGGTTAACACGTAACCGGTAGAATTATTTGTTAGATTATTAATAAATATAGAACCTGTAATACCCGGGGTTAATATCTGTGGTGAGTCAATAATCATATTTTATTAATAAATTCTATATTATTATAAATATTTAACGTGTTTAAAATAACTATTTTTAATTTTTAAGTTGATACTATATTATACGGACTCCGATATTATATATATGATAAATTATAAAGAGATTGATTTAGTTAGATTAAACGACCAGTTTTCAAAAGATCGTCGTGTAGTGATTGATAATTTTTTAGATAAAGAGTTCATTGAAAAGTTATATAAATATTATTTTAATGATATGCCTAAGTCTTTGTGGTCTGCCACATATATGCCATCCTATAAATTTCCACATACGTGGGAGTGGTGGCAAAACATACCTATAAATAGGTATAACATGGAACAAGCATATCAATATGTTTGTTCTGCAAGAGACAGTTCAATGTTTAGTTATTTTTTTTATAAAACTATGCCTGAAGTTATGAAAACTGGTGATGTGGGTGTATACGATGAAACTGTAAAATTTTTTAATAGTGAGATCATGATAGATTTCATTAATAAAGTAACGAATTTGAATGTTACAACAGGTGAAAAAACATTTGTCAGTCGGTATGCTGAAAACTGTTTTTTAAGTAAACATACGGATGAAGTGAATGGAAAATTAGCGTTTGTGCTTCATTTGAGTAAAAATTGGAATCCTGATTGGGGTGGTTTATATTTGGATTTAAGAGATGAGTCAAATATTAAAGTTGTTAACCCCAGTTTTAATAGATTGGTGTTATTTGAAGTTACTAATGCGAGTTCACCGCACGCTGTAACGCAAATAGTTAATAATAGTTTAAACGAAAGAATTAGTATAAGTGGTTGGTTTAATTAAAAAATTATGTATATTCCTATAGAACACGAAAAAATACCGTTAGTAACTGTAGAAAATTTTTTGCCAAGAGACTATATAGTCAAATTAATGGAAGATTTTATTAATTTAAAACCTTATTTTGGAATACCTATGTGGACTCACGGTCATGCGTATAATTCAGACGACCCACTTAGTCCGTTGTGTACTGGACAAGACATTTGGTTACCATTTGAAAAAGAAAACCAAGAAAAAAATAAATATTTAGGAAAATATATAACAAATTTAAATCAATATATTTTTCATCAAGGAATATTAAATTTTTTAACTAATTGTAAGCATGAAGAATTGACGGCATATGCTAAATTTAGATATCACTACAAATATCATGTAGTTAATTATGGAGATGGTGCTTATTATAATTGGCATTGTGATCGTGATGTTGCCGGTATGACGTGGGATGGTGTAGAAGTAAATAAAGCAAATGCATTTACGTTCGCTTTAACATTAGTTAAAGATGTTAGTTTAATTAAAGGTGGAGATCAATTATTTATGTATAAAAATAATATACATAAAATACCACTTGCAAACAATCAATTAAGTATATTTCCATCTAATGTATATCATAGTTGTACAGAAATTACAACGTCACCTCAGTTATCTTGGGAGAATAAGAGATTTAATATACAGGCTTGGTTGTGTCATGTATAATTATATCATATGTCCGATAATAATAATCTATGGGGTACAAACTGTTCAATTTGGTCACAATATTGCATTGAGTGGTCGGAATGTATTGCTGAAGTAGTTGAAATAGTTGAAGGTGGCGCTCGAAATCCGGCGGAATGGGGAGATCATCCATTTGATAATTATGAAGATCAACAAAAAGCGTTGTTGGATTTTCAAATTAAAAATCCAGTAAAACGTGGTAAATTAGTAGATATATTACTTAAATGTAAAAATAAAAAATTCAACAAAACGATTGAAATACCTGATAAAAATATTTTTGTAAAAATAAACGATGTTAAATTTATAATTAAAACTTTAAACGAAGTTGGAGTAGAGATAAAGAATATAAAAAAATATACAGACGATCAACTAAAAAATTTACTTGGATAAATCGTTATGTTATTTATATTTATATGTATAAATTTTTAATATCATGAGTACATATACCATTTATCTTGACAAAGAAGAAAATTTTTTGTGTGAGGCTTCAATAAAAAACAGTTCATATAAAAATGCATCTGCTCGATTAATCATTGAAAGTGAAGATGTTAATCTGGTATTTTATGGAAATATAGATAAAAACACCATTAATGTACCTATCAAAAGTTTAAAGAAATATTTTACAGAAAATGATAACGCTAAGATAAAATTAGAAGTAATTGTTGAAAACCAATTAATTATTCCGTGGGAAAGTGAAGTTGTATTTGATAATTACAATAAAGTTGAAATCAAAGAAATAAAGAGTACCAAAGCCAGTCCTATTGTTGAAGTTAAAATAAAAGAATCGTCTTCAAAATTTACAGTGGAAACGAAAGAAAAAAACAAAAAGTCTCCAAGAGAAGAACTATTAAGTGTAATAAATGAAGAAGTAAAGAAAATCAAGAGTGATGGTAAACTGAGTAAAGAAGAAAAAAAACAATTAATTAAAAATCTATTATCAAATAGTTTATAATTAATATAATATGATATGCCAGTTTTTCCATCACAGGATCTTTACGGTAAGAAAATATGTGAAACTTATCAGCAGTTACTACAAATTTATGATAATAATGTAGTACTTGATGGTAGTGGCAGTCAAAAACAGTTCTTAAACATAACCGCTAGTTATGCATTAAATTGCAATTGTGCCACAGGTTCAATATACCCAAGTGTAACAGGATCATTCATCAGTAGTAGCACTTGGATATTCAATCACAATTTACAGTCACGACCTGTTGTAATACAAGCATACGATTATAATTACAATCAGATAGTGCCGGAAAGCATCGTACTTACCAACGATAATACATCTATACTAAAATTTCCTATCAGTGAAAGTGGTTTTGCAATTGCTACTCTCAGTGGTTTAAGAACCATTTCAAGTAGTGCTTTCAATTTGTATACAGGCAGTACTTATCCTATAACTGCGAGTTGGGCGTTAAATACACAAACAAGTAGTTATATACAAGTTACTGGTGTAAGTTATCCAGTAAGACGGATATACAATAATTATAATATTGTAAGAACTACTGATTATACAATATTGTGTGACGCTACAAGTGGTGAATTTAATGTCAAATTACCGAATCCCGTGGGTAATACTAATATTTATAATATAAAGAAAATAGATACCACCGGTCATCGTATAAATTTAACCGTAACTAATTCTTCTTATATTGATTATGAACTTACACAAAGTATCGCACACAAAGGAACAAATATAACAGTGCAAAGTGATGGTACGAATCAATATTGGATCTTGTAAAATTTTATGTCATATTTTGAAAAAACACGAATATTATCAGCTGACAGTCCAAGCATAGACGCTTTTGGTAAATGGAGAGTAAGCTCTCCATCAACATTAGTTGATATCAAACAAATTGTAGATAGTGGCAGTTTCTATTTTGACATAAAAACTGCTGGTGGTGCTACTGTAACTTGGAATAGTGGTAGTGCTCAGAGTACATTAAAAGTAACACAAACAAGTGGTAGTAGAGCTATAAAACAAACCAAAAGAATATTTGTTTACCAACCAGGAAAAAGTCAACAAGTTATTTGTACCGGTAAATTTGCAAATAGAGTTGATGGTATAAAAAAGAGTATAGGTAGCTTTGATGAAGATGATGGCTTCATGTTTCACATGAGTGGTAGTAACTTTGGTGTTGTACTTAGAAAAAAAATAAACGGTGTCAAAACAGATACATTTATCAGTCAAAGTAGTTGGAATTTGGATAAAATGAATGGATTGGGTCCAAGTGGTAATATATTAGATACTAGTAAAGCACAAATATATACAATAGATTATGAATGGTTTGGTGTTGGTAGAGTAAGATATGGTGTAGTACAAAAAGGTATAATTATATATGTACATGAAATAAACAATTATAATACACTAGAAACTCCATATTTACGTAATCCTAATTTGCCTATAAGATACGAAATCAGTACCCATAAAAATACAACAACTGGTAGTTTAATGACTCAAATATGCAGCACTGTTATTAGTGAAGGAGGATTTGATAAAACAGGCAAAAGAGTAGTAGTTGCTAACAATACAGGAACTACAATAGGAGCGTCTGAATATGGTGCAGTATTATTTTTGAGATATAACAGTATTAGTTCAAAATGCGCTCAAATAATACCGGAACAATTAGATTTATTGGTTGAACCAGGTAATAATAGTCCATTTAGTGGTAGATGGGAGTTATTAGTAAATCCAACTGTAACAAATGCTTTGACATGGAATAACGTTACCAGCTCCGTAGTTACACAAGTGGCAACAGTCAGTGCAGGTAATCTTATTACAAATCCAGGCACAGTTTTAGCTACTGGATTCTTTTCTGGTACTGGTGCAACGGGAGTAGCAACTCAAATTGTACTAGATCCATATTATGGTTTGGGTAGAAAAATAGATAACACGAGCGAAGTTTTAGCAATCGGTATTAAAACTTATAATAATACTTATACAGTATATTCCGCACTTGTCATAAGAGAACTAACATAAGATATGAAAATATACAAACCTACACTTATATCTAAAACAGAAGCCACTGGCTCGTTTGAATTAACGGGTTCATTTTTTATACCCGATCTAACTAATAACGCTACCGGATATGTTTTGACGGTGGATAACGTCACAGGACAAGTATTTAAATCCGCCGGATCAGGAGCGGGATCAAGTGGTAGTAGCGGTGAATCCGGATCCGCCGGTACAAGTGGATTAGATGGTACAAGTGGATCAAGTGGTACAAGTGGTCAAACCGGATCTAGTGGTACAAGTGGTCAAACCGGATCTAGTGGTACAAGTGGTCAAACCGGATCAAGTGGTACAAGTGGTCAAACCGGATCAAGTGGTAGTAGTGGATCAAGTGGTACAAGTGGTCAGACCGGATCAAGTGGTAGTAGTGGTCAGACCGGATCTAGTGGTAGTAGTGGTCAAACCGGATCTAGTGGTAGTAGTGGATCAAGTGGTAGTAGTGGTCAGACCGGATCTAGTGGTAGTAGTGGTCAAACCGGATCTAGTGGTAGTAGTGGTCAAACCGGATCTAGTGGTAGTAGTGGTCAAACTGGATCTAGTGGTAGTAGTGGTCAAACTGGATCTAGTGGTAGTAGTGGATCAAGTGGTACAAGTGGTCAAACCGGATCAAGTGGTAGTAGTGGATCCAGTGGTAGTAGTGGTATAAGTGGATCTAGTGGATCTAGTGGTAGTAGTGTATCAGTTTCTGGCACAAATAATACAATAGTCAAATTCACGTCTTCTTCTACAATTGGCGACAGTAATACGATTGATAGCACACATAGTATAACAGTAAATAGTGTAACTGTTGGTCGTGGAACTGGTAATATAAGCACAAATACAGTTGTTGGTAATTCGGCATTGGCAAGCAATACTACTGGTGCGAGAAACAGCGCATTTGGTAATCAAACGTTAAGATATAATACTACAGGTAATAATAATAACGCATTTGGTTTTTATGCTTTAAGAAAGAATACTGGGGGTCTAAATAATAATGCATTTGGTCGTTATGCTTTAAGAGATAACACATCTGGTTCAGATAATAGCGCATTTGGTAATTTCACTCTATTGGCTAATACCACAGGTACTTATAATAGTGCATTCGGTAGTAATGCTTTACAACTTAATACTATAGGTACTAGTAATAGTGCATTTGGTTATTATGCATTGCAAAAAAACACTCAGGGTTTTAATAATAACGCATTTGGAAGAAATGCTTTAGCAAATAATATCACAAGTAATAATAATGCATTTGGTTTTAATGCTCTTTTCAATAATACAACAGGTACAAATAATAATGCATTTGGTAATAACGCGTTAAGAAATAATACAGGCGGTACGAATAATAGTGCATTTGGTTATTTTTCTTTAAGATATAATACTATAGGTAATAATAATAGTGCATTTGGTCATGAAGCATTAAGATTTAATACCACAAATAATAACAGCGCTTTTGGTTTTCAATCTTTAAGAACTAATATTACAGGTACAAGAAATACAGCAGTTGGACATCAAACATTATATGCAAATACAGGCGGTACGAATAATAGTGCATTTGGAATTTATGCTTTAGCAAATAATACAACAGGCAACAATAACGTAGCTATAGGTTACGCTTCTATGCTTGATAATACTATAGGATCTAATAATACGGCTGTAGGTTTGAATTCTCTCAGACAAAATACTATAGGTGATCGTAATAGTGCATTTGGTTATTTATCTTTATATGCCAATACAACGGGTGCTGTCAATAGTGCATTTGGTTATAAATCGTTATATGCTAATACAATAGGTATACAAAATGTTGCTATAGGTAGAAGTGCTTTAGAGTCTAATACGACAGGTAGCAACAACGTATCCGTTGGTTCAAATGCTCTACAAAATAATACTTCGGGTACAAATAACGTTGCTATAGGTTATCTAGCATCATATACAAATGTAAGCGGTTCAAATATTACAGCTGTTGGTTATCAAGCACTATATTCTAACAGAACAAATAATAATAGTGCATTTGGCCATCAAGCTTTAAGATATAATACATTTGGTTATAATAATACAGCTGTCGGATTTAGTGCTTTAACAGCTAACACAACTGGTAATAGAAATGTTGCTGTGGGTATGAGTTCATTACTTAGCAATACATCTGGAATTGATAATACAGCTGTTGGATATGGTACTCTTTCCTCAAATACAATAGGAAATAATAATAGTGCATTTGGTAAATATGCTTTATATAGCAATACAACAGGCAACAATAATAGTGCGTTTGGTTATAGATCATTAGTAAACAATACCACAGGTGGACAAAATACAGCATTGGGTGTAAGTACATTACTAACTAATACAATAGGTACTAATAATACAGCTGTTGGTTACGAATCTTTATATTTTAATACAGCGGATAATAATACAGCGGTTGGTTACAGATCATTATATACTAATACCACAGGTACAAACAATAGCGCATTTGGTTTATATGCTTTGAGATATAATACGGTAGGTACCAATAATACCGCTATGGGCAGAGATGCGTTGCGATTAACCACCTCCGGCAGTAACAATAGTGCGATAGGTTATCACGCGTTAAGAAATAATACAACCGGTCAACAAAATTCCGCATTTGGTGTATTTTCGCTAAGAGAAAATACATCAGGAGGTGCAAACGTATCATTTGGTAATTATTCTTTGAGATCTAATGTAATTGGTAGTAACAATACAGTAGTAGGTTATCAATCGTCATTTACAAACATAAGCGGTTCAAACATTAGTGCATTTGGTTATCAAACACTTTATAATAATACCACAAACAATAATAGTGCTTTTGGTTTTAAAGCTTTAAGAGCTAATACAACTGGTATAAATAATAATGCATTTGGTTATCAAGCATTATATAGCAATACCGCTGGCAATAATAATAGTGCGTTTGGTTGTAGAGCTTTACAAAGTAACAGTACTGGCGTAAACAGTGCATTTGGTCATGATGCGCTAAGATATAATACTACAGGTACAAGCAATAGTGCATTTGGTTTTTACGCCTTAAGAAATAATTCAAGTGGTAATAATAATAGTGCATTTGGTAATGAAACATTAAGATATGCTACTAGTGGCATGAGAAATTGTGGATTTGGTAGTGAAGCGTTAAGATCTGATACTTTTGGTTATAATAATAATGCATTTGGTTATCGTGCTTTAAGAAGTAATACTACGGGTAATAGAAATAGTGCATTTGGTACGTTTACTTTAAGATATAATACTTTTGGTTATAATAATAATGCATTTGGTTATCGTGCATTAGAAAACAATACAACGGGTAGATTTAATAGTGCATTCGGTCATCAAGCATTAAGATATAATACTACTGCCGGTAGAAATAATGCATTTGGTAGTTTCGCTTTAAGAAGTAATATTAGTGGTACAAATAATAGTGCGTTTGGTTATAGAGCGTTAAGATATAATCAAAGTGGCAACAGAAATAATGCATTTGGCTATGATGTGTTGAGATATAACGAAGCAGGATCAAATAATAACGCATTTGGTCATTTAGCTTTAACTAGTAATACTACAAATAATAATAACGCTTTTGGTTATAGAGCTTTAAATTCAAATACAACCGGAGTCAACAGCGCATTTGGTCATGAAGCTTTAAGATATAATACAGTTGGTACAAACAATAGTGCATTTGGAAATCAATCATTAAGATATAATACTACTGGCAATAGTAATAGCGCTTTTGGTTTTTACGCTTTAAGAAGTAATACCACGGGTAGAAACAATAGTGCGTTTGGTAACAGGGCTTTACAAAATAATACTACTTCTGTAAATAACAGTGCATTTGGTCATGAAGCATTAAGATACAATACAACCGGCAATAGTAATAGCGCTTTTGGTTATTTTGCTTTGAGATCTAATATAACAAGTTCTGGTAATGCTGCATTTGGTAGATCTGCTCTGAGAAGTAATGTAACAAACAATAATAGTGCATTTGGTTATTACGCTTTAAGATATAATACAACCGGAGTAAATAGTGCATTTGGTTTCCAATCATTAATATATAATACGAGTGGTACATATAATAATGCCTTTGGTAGATATGCTTTAAGGAATAATACAACTGGTAGAGCTAATAGTGCATTTGGTTATGATGTTTTAAGAAATAATACAACTGGTGAATTTAATAGTGCATTTGGTGCTTTTGCTTTAAGCGCAAATACTACAGGTAATAAAAATAGTGCATTTGGTCATAAAGCTTTACAAAATAATACTTATGGTTATAAAAACGATGCATTTGGTAGATATTCTTTAAGTTCAAATACTTCTGGAAATAGTAATAGCGCTTTTGGTTATATGGCGTTGAGATATAATACATTTGGTAATTATAATGTAGGCATTGGTCGTATGGCATTAAGATACAATACAACCGGTAATAATAATACCGTTGTAGGTGTTAGTGCCTTAATAAATAATACTACCGGTAGCAATAATACCGCATTTGGTTATCTATCGTTAGGTTCTAATACCGAGGGTTCAAATAATACAGCATTTGGATATTTAGCAGGATCTGCCGTAACTACAGGTACTAATTTAACAATAATAGGTTATAACGCAGACGCTTCATCTGCTACCGCAACAAATGAAATTACGTTAGGTGATGCAAACGTAGCAACACTGCGTTGTCAAGTAACCACAATAACTGCATTGTCAGATTTTAGAGATAAAACCGATATCAACAATGTAGAAGTGGGTCTTAACTTTATTGAAAAATTACGTCCTGTAACATTCAAGTGGGATAAACGTGAGTGGTATCCTAACGGTAACAGAGATGGTAGCAAAAAAGATAATGTCATACAAGTTGGATTTATTGCACAAGAATTAAAACAACTACAAGAAGAAACTAATGCCACATATCTTAAACTTGTATATGAAAGCAATCCAGATAAATTAGAAGCAACTCCGGGTAATCTTCTTGTTCCGATTGTAAAATCTATTCAAGAATTGAGTAATAAATTAAAATCTGTAGAAAATAGAATATCTGTATTGGAATTAAAATAATATAACTGTTGTTTATATAAACTAGTTAAAGTTATATGGTAGAAAAAATATTCTTTCAATGTTCATTACCTCGTTGCGGTTCAACATTACTGCAAAATGTGTTGGCACAAAATCCTGATTTTTATGCTACGCCAACCAGTGGTTTGATTGAAATATTTCTCAATGCAAGAAATATCTATTCCAATAACATTGAATTTAAAGCACAAGATGTAAAGGTTGTGGAACCTGCTTTTAAAGCTTTATGTAAAGAAGGTATGTTTGCTTATTTTAATGCTATTACTGATAAAAAGTATGTAATTGATAAAAGCCGAGGATGGAGTGTAACTTATGATTTTTTGAATTGGTATTATCCCAATCCTAAAGTCATAGTAATGGTAAGAGATCTGCGAGCGATAGTTGCTAGTATGGAAAAGAAGTGGCGACAACATCAAAATATTGATGCTGGGTTACAAAATTGGAATGAATTGAAAAATACAACTGTGGATAAACGTGTAGATTACTTTTTATTACAAGCGCCTCCACTGGCTGTAAGTATGGATGTATTATACGATACTATATTACGTAAATTGAGTAAAAAGTGTTTATTTATAAAGTTTGAAAATTTTGCTAGTAATCCACAACGAGAAATGGAACGGGTATATGAATATCTAGAACTACCATTTTACCAACACGATTTCAATAATATAGAACAAAAAACATTTGAGGACGATAGAATGCATTTACCATTTGGAGATCATACTATTCAAAAGGTTATTAAACCGGTACCAAATGATTATTTAGAAGTATTAGGAAAACATAATTGTGATAATATTTATAATAAATTTGCTTGGTTTTATAAAGCATTTAATTACGAATATTAAAAATAAATATATTGTATTTTACTAGTTATATAAGAATATATGGAACAACAAACACAAATCAAACTATCAGATTTAAATATTGTACAATTAAAAGCGATTGCTTATGATGAAATTGTGCAATTGAATATTTCAAGAAACAATTTACAGTTTATAAATCAAGAGTTATTTAATCGTCAACAACAAGGTGTTGAGGGTGCAGCTCCTGTTACACAAAAACCACAATAATAAATGTTTATGGAAAAAAAACTATCTGATCTAAATGTTGTAGAATTAAAAAGTCTTGCTTATGACGAACTTAATCGTATTGAACAATCACAAGCAAATTTACGTATATTGAATGAAGAAATATATCTTCGTATACAACAATTTCAACAAAATCAACAAACAAATTTACCATCTTCAGTAAGTGCTGGGGGTGATATATCAGTATAATAAATTAATATAACATATATATGCCAACAACGACATCATCATCTGGCTATCCTGTCATTAATCTATCAGGTAGTCTATTAATTCAACCAGCAGCAACAACCAATCAAATTGAAATTCTTCAAGCGGTTGATGATCCTATTGCTCAAACCGTAAAAGCATTGGTCAAGATTAGTACAAATCCATATGCTCATAACTGGTACACCGTATGGTCAGGTGCAAGTTATGTAGCAATTGGTAACTGGACGGATCAAGATTTACAAACAGCGGTTGTAGCACTTGTTACTGCTGAATATCCTCCGGTACCATAAGTGTAAAAATATATTTGACAAAATGTTGGTTATGTTATAAACTGTATCCCAAGAGTGTAATGCTCTTGGGACTTTTTATTGTTATAAAAGTACGTCGGTTATATTATTATGAAAAAGAAACTAAAAGTTTTAATTGGTACTCCGTCTTATGATGGCAAACTAGACATCTATTACATTGATAGTTTACTAAATACTCTAGCACAAAGTGAACAAAATGGAGTGGAAGTATATCCATTATTTATGTGTTATGACAGTTTGGTACAACGTGCTCGTAACGACATATTTAAAGCGGCACATGATGCTCAAATGGATATGTTGTTTTTTATTGATGGTGATGTAGGATGGAACCCAAAGGATTTCTTCAAACTCGTCAAGAGCGATAAAGATTTAATTGGTGGTAGTTATCGTAAAAAGAATGATAACGAAGAACTATATGTAGTTAAAGCACTAGATCAAAGTGATAAAAGTCTCAATTTAAATATTGATAAAGATGGTCTATTGGAAGTAGCTGGATTGGGCTGTGGATTTGTGAAGATTTCCAGAAAAGCTATTGAACATCTATGGAACAATAGTAAGAAGTATACCAGCGAAAAAGGTGATAGTAGAATGATATTTGAAGTGGTATGTGAAGATAATGATCTTATTAGTGAAGACATATATATGTGTAAGAAGTGGAGAGATGCTGGCAACAAGGTTTATTTAGATACGCATATTACCTGTACTCATACTGGCACTAAAACTTATACTGGCGATGTACATGCTTGGTTACAAAGATTTGTAAATCAAAACCACAATAAAAACTCTGTTATACAGGGAGATTTAAGTAGTTATTTTAAGAATACCCCCCCTAGCTTAGACGATGATTTTAAAGTGATCGTATGAATATAATTTACGCTGATATAATATTATTTGATACGGTTGGCATGAGTTATAATGGTAATACTATGCATACTCAAGGCATGGGTGGTAGTGAATTTCAAGCCATTTTGTTGTTGGAAGAATTGGTTAAATTGGGTAAAAGTGTTATTTGTTTGAATAATACGACTGAACAAGTTAAAATCAACGGGGTAATGTATTTGCCTAATACAACCGTAGATCAATATCAGTTTCAATGTAAGAATTTGATTATACATCGTTATAGTGATATACCAAAGATAGCTCATAAAAAGGCATTTGTATGGGCTACAGATCTAAATGGTCCGCATAATTTAAAGTTTTATACACTATTTGAACAAAATAAATTGGAGTTGATATGTTTGAGTGAATTTCAAGCACATCAGTTTCCTAGTAATTGGACAAAACATGTAATTTATTTTATTATTCCGGATTATGTATATGATTATGAATTACCAGCAGAAAAGTCTGGTTATGTATATGCTAGTAGTCTAATGAAAGGATACAGTGGTACTCTAGAGTATTGGAAGTACCTAAAGAGTAACGGCGTGTTTAATGGTAAACATTTAAACGTTTGTTTGCCAGGCTATGACAATCCCTCATCCGACATTAGTATGCCTGTATATGATGTAAATTATTTGAATACGCTACCTTTTAAGGACGTAGTTTCAACCATAGCCAAGTGTGAAGGTATGTTTTATGTAAATATCATGCCTGAAACCTTTGGAATAAGTGTGGTATTAGCTGAAATTCTTCAAACTACTCCATACGTGCTAGGTTTGAATGGATTAGGAGCATTAACTGAGTTGCTTCATAGCAAAACATTAACTACAGATATGAGAACCTTTATTAACTATTTTAAAAATGAAAAGTCCCAACCGGTTAAGGCTAGGACATTCAAGAGTGAAATTGTTATGAAGAAATGGAAAAAGGTGTTGGTTAATTAATCACGGTTTGATAAACAACAAATTTTCATACGTGATTTGTTTTCCGTCTGTTATACTTTCAATACAACGAATATAATCGTATTTTAGTTCTTTAGTTAGAACATTCATTACATCTTCTTTTTTGCATCCATCAATATTAATATCAATCAAAGCAACTTCACAAATTACAACTTTAGCTTTGTTGAATGTATTTATACCGCCTTGTATAATATCAAGTTCACTGCCTTGTGTATCTATTTTGATTAAATCGTAAGCACCTACAACCACATCATCTAGTTTATGAACAGGCAATGTTTCTGTGATTAGATACTCACCTTCGTATAGTGGATTTACTTCTTTGTAGATGCTATTGCCGGTACAAATAGAACTCCATTTGGTTTTATAAAATGTTGTGATACCATTTTGTTTACCCAACAGTTTTATTTGATAGTTATAATTTTTTAACTTGTAAATTTGTTCACAGTCACTATTACCTTCGATCAATAGAGTATCTGATGCAGGCCAGACCTGCCGAAATACATCGGCAGTTTGACAAACGCTAGCTCCAATATCTAATATTCTTCGTGGAGTAAATCCACTATTCTTTAATAATTTACAAGTATCTTCAAAGAAGTCATATGTGTAATTATTAAGTTCATTTACTTTCATACTGGATCGCCATAAATATTGAACGCACGTGGTGGTTCTGGTACAATTTCTTCTTCTACGGTTTTAATGACGTATAGTTTACCTTCCATAGGAGCCAATCTGTATTCAGATTTTTGTTTTGTTTCCATGAAATAGGCTTCCAATACTTCGGTTAAACTATTATGTATAACTTTACGATTATCTGTACGTAGAGTCCATCTATCACCAGGCGGTACTCTGGTAGCTATTAGTTCATTTTGTTCTGTAATCTTCTTGTTCATAAGTTATTTGGGTTTGATGAAGAATATCTTATGCATACCGGTCATATAAAAAGTATTTAAATCCATATTTAGTGCCTTACATTCAAGTTCTCCTGGCCAGAATCCTTTCCAAAATGCGAATTGCTTATCGTGATTTTCACATTTACAACTTAATTTTTGACCACCACATTCACTACATCTTTCAATATCACATTTTTTCTTATGTGGTTTGCCAGCAACAACTTTGCAACTAAAACAATTGTCTAGTTCAACTTTCTGACACATTGGAGTGGGTTTCTTTTTCATAATTAACAACAATGACCCTTTTTATCATCAGCGGTAAAACTGTTTAAATAATAATTATTTGAACGTATATCACGTAGTCCATATAGTTCTCTATACATTTCATATACTATACGATCTAATTGTTTAACAACCATAGGAATACTTTTGTTTTGATCTAATTCTTGCATTTTAAAACAATGTTTTTTAATAATAGAATCAATTTGTTCGTTCATTAATACTTGATAGTTTTAATAATTTTACCATCAACGTTATAATATGCTCTGTAATAATTCGTATGTGATGTGTACACATTATTTGTTGATGATTCTACCAAACTATAAGTAATATATCTGTTGTTGATAATATGTACTTGACTACACGGTGGCAACGTTTCTAATGCTTTGTTGTAGTTATAACGTAGATACATGCCACTTGTACAACCTGTAGATAATAGTGCAATAATTAATAGTTTTTTCATTTGATGATGACGAATTCAATAATTTCTTTAGATTTATATATATTGTTTGTATCTTTCTTATTTATATACTTTTTTGCTTGATCTCTTGTTTCAAACAATTTACTTTCTCTACTCTTAACATAGTTGTCATGTAATTTATATACAAAAACTATATATATAGTATCATTTGCATATGTAGAAGTAATTAGTGTTAACCATGTAATGAGAGATAGTAGTTTTTTCATTCTTTTACAGTAATTTCCTCAAATGTATAATCGTGATTGTCTTTAAACTGTTCACAATACTTTTGAGCATTATCTTTTTTGATAAATATCTTTTCTATTACTCGTTCATTAAATTTATATGTATAAATTACATACAACTTAATTGGTTCTGGTAGTGTTGCAGCATATGCAAAACAAGCAAACAATCCAATACCAGACCACTTGATAACAGATTTAAAAAGGTTCATAATTACTTAATTTAGTTTGACAATTTTCTAGTTTCTTTTTATAACGCTGAATAGTAATATGGTCTTCATCCATAAAATTATTAGCTTTTACTACTTCTCTACTATATCGTTCCACTTCATCACAAAGATAACGAATATCTTCACAAAGCTTTGGATCTAGTGTAGTATTACAATTATTGTTTGTAAATTCTCGTAGTCTAGAAACAACTTCATTATTAGTCTTCATTTGTTCTATATAATACTTTATTGATGGTTATGCCTTTTTTTGAAGATTTTGGACCATACATAGCACCATATTGATTTCTACTAATAATATATGTCATTAGATCTTTTTTAATCATTTCTGCATCTACCTCATCAAAATTTGGAGGTAAATTAACTTGTAAGTAATAACTGGGACTTTTCATAAAATTTACCAATGATGAATAATGTTTGCAATAATGAAAGCACACGTAATAAAGTTTACTACAACAATGGTAAACCTCAAGAAAAAACTAGCAAGTGCATAATTTACAGGCAATACAGGCACATCAGGCTTACATTCGTCTGTATGACCTACACGATGGTCAATTGTTCTGGCTAAAGTTAAGAAAAATTTATTAGTTGTCATTTTCTTTAGTTATGATAATAAATTCGGTGATCGTCAAAAAGAAGATCAAAAAATTTATAATAACATATGTTGATTTTATATTAAATAATTAGAAAGCGTACAATTTGTAGATCGCCGTCTTTATTCTTTGTTTCAAGAATTACATCCGGATGTGGCCGATCACAACTAAAATATACCTTAGCATTAGGTACGTTTAGTTCTTTAACCATTTTCTTTTCCACTACATTTTTAAGCCACTCTACAACTTCGTTTTTATTTACGATGCTCATAATTTAATTTCCCATCCAACTATCTGATTGTTCAGGTTTCGTAGTGGAGTATAAACCAATATACTTCACTCTGTCAAGTGACATAGGTACTTTAATACGCTTCCAATCCCACAACGAAGGTAGATCTAGTAATGGATCTGTGCTAGTCCACTCAATTTCTAATACAATTTTAGCAATTTTTTTATCTGACATAATCAATTTCCTTTATTTTTATATTCTTGAACGTCATATAAAAAGTTACGAAATATGACATAATCTTCAATATCTACTTGTTTTTCGCCATCCAATTTCCAATCTTTGATGTAATCACAAATCGAGTTAATATAATAACTCGGAATAGTAATGGTTTTACCATCAAACTTCAAGTCATCGTGTTGAATTACGATTGGGTTCTTTACTCTATCTTTAATTGTTAGTTCTTTTTCCATATAACTACAGTATAACTGAATTGACTTAAAAAGTCAAAATAAATTATTCGTAATCTCGAATAACGACTACATATGGGAATCTGGGCACTTCATCTCCAGGCGTTAAATTAAAGTATTTAACTGTAGCGTTCTTACCAATATATTTGTTCTTGTTTGTAAGCAACTCTTTTAAGTACGATCTCTGACCCTTAATATTACTATGAAATTCAATACCTTTATGATTTTTGAATACCATATGGCCAGCCATACCACTTTTGTTGCCTACACCTTCAACGATATCAAGAATCTTGAATTCACTATCCTGAAACTCTTTACGTTTAAGAAGGTGCTTACTACGTTTGTTTTCATAAGGTCCATCAGTACGAACCATCTGACCTTCATAACCTTCATCAATATACTTTTCATACAACTCATTTAAATGTGTAATCGTGTCCACAAGATGAGTCGGTACACGACGAACCACATTGTTATTAATAACGTAAGTAGTAATATCACTATTACGATCACTAAAAGTCTTCGGTAGTATCCAGTCATAAACCCAATACTGGATGCTCTTAGCACTATCCTCCAAATCCTTTTGTGTAGGCTTGGTTTTCTTTACCAGACTACAAATAGCATTAAAGTCATTAGCAAACTTGTCAGCATACAATTCACCATCAAGAATTGCATCGGGAAACCTATCAAAAAATCCCTTCAATGCAACTAGTACATGAGGAGCCGAAACGATAGGTTTACCATTACGGCTCCACATACCATCCTTCTTTACAAGACAGCGAATGCCATCGAGCTTCATTTGTGAATATACTGGATACTTCAAATCATCCTTATAATCATCATAGTTCTTAGCCAACATTGGCTCTGTAAAGGTATCATTATCAATATCCTTTATATTGTCAAAATAACCACTTTCCTTCTTTTTCTTCCACGTAGCCGTAGCTTCTTTCAAAGCCTGTTCATTAGCAGTGGTTTCATTCTTTTTACCAGCATTCTTACCTTCACAAATAGTAAATTCGGTTGTTTGAATTTCACCATCTAATTGGCCGTAGTGTGTACGATACTTGTTGCCATCAACTTCAATGGTCCAAGTCTGAATAGCGCCTGTATTTGTACGAGCGAACAACATAGGTAGTTTCATATTTTTTTATTATGATATCACGAAAATAAATTGTCGTCAAGTATTCTTTACAACATCTCCCTTAGCATCACTATACCAAACCTCACCCACATTAAATTGATTAATTACACTCTGACAACCACGACACGGCTTGCTATTATTCAACTTACCGGTTCTATCTACACGAAGTACAACCATCTCGAAGTCGCTCAAATTTTCCTTGCCACTCTTCATACACACACTCAACTCAGCATGCAAACCAACCAATTGATGGTTATTATAATCATACTTAAGAGTCTGTGGATGACTCTTACAACTATTGGTACCAATATGTACAATTTTACCACACCGAATCAAAAAAGCAATGTGACTACACCGATGTTCTAAATTCAACGGACAAAGCGCCTTAGCAATATCAACAGTACGCTTCAGAATCTTGTTGTTCATTACAAGATCCATACTACCACCGACTTTATAAAAAGTCAACAGCTTATTTTAAGCCCTCGTAATTATTGATCGGATTAATCTTTTTTGTAAATAAATCTTGATCAAGAATATCTATAGCTTTCTTCTTAGACTTATAAAAAGCATGAGTCAATGCACGAAGTTCACTGTCTTCAATATTATAACCCATCTTGATATACTTAACCAGTCGTTTCAGTGTAACACTTGGATAATTAATACTATTTTGATTGAATTTTAAATTATTGTTCTGAATATCATTCAATACTTGTTCTTCAAGAATTACATTATTACCATCATAAGCAATACGACACACATTAATATCAAACGATCCAAACAAATCTTCAATAGTATTAAAATACTTGAAACTTACACATTGTATCTTCCAATCACTACCCATATAATTGATAACAATTGTATGGTGCCAATCGGATACAATATAATTCTTGGTACTGTATTTACCGGTTTTTAAAGCATTGCCATTCAATTCAAGCAAAAACTTATCTAACTGTTCTTTGTTCTTGAAGAACACATCTACGTCACTATCAGTCAATGATAGTTTACGATAAGTTCTATGCAAAGCACCTCCTGCAATCCAAGGTCCGTCCTCGGTACATTTTGGTAACAGTTCAATTAAATGTTCCAAAACACTGCCGGTGGACAAATGTTTTAGAAATTTATTTAAAGACAACTTCTCCAATTTAATTGGAACTACATATTGAGTTTGTGGCAGTTCTACTAACGTAACATCAGTTGACATAAATCTTCTTTAGTGTGTTTGGATAACAATTATCCGAATAATCTTTAGTGTTCTTTCCACTACTGTAACTCAAACACACACCCTCGTCAAGCATAGGTTCAAACTTGTGTTTGGTTCTATAAAACATATTTACACTATTATTCGTACAAGTCTGGTAAAAGTCACAACCAACACTCATACACATGCCAATATCATTTGTTTTAATCTTATACTTTTTCATAAAAATAAGGGAGGTACTGTTACATACCTCCCTTTTAATTATTCCTTGTTTCCTAGAAGATATACGTTACTAATAGCCTTAAAACTAAACTCTCTCTCAAGACCACGTACCACAACACCTTCCCGATCAACACCCATATTCAATACACTCTTACCTTCAGCGTACTTCAACATAGACTCAACCAAGTTTTCAGTAGGTAGTGTGTATCCATACTTTTCAAGTACCGGAACCATCTTCAAATCAAGTTTAAACAACAACCACTCCAGTTCATCAAAGAACATACGGCGGCCCTTATCAATGTCATAACCAGTAAAGAAATACAAAGCGTGATCCTGCATCTCATACAAGTTACCATTAATACCAGCACCAATCAATTCTCCCTGAAGAGCAATGTTCTTACCATGATTGGTCAACTTTTCCTTTAAGTTGAGCATCTTAGCCATACGCCATAGAGAATTATCATCGGTTTCAGACAATTCCCAATTACGGCCACATACACCAAAGACACCATCCTTGAAGTAACAAGTAAAACTAGTTCCGTCCAACTTTTCAGTGACGTATACCCTTTCACCAATAGGAGAAAAGCCAATGTCACTTTCAAAGTTCTGAATACGAATTTCGTCAGTCTTTGGAATAAAGCTGGGGAATACACCCTTGATCTTTCCAGCCAACTGAGCAGGAATAGGAGGTTCATACTTGACAATATCAAGTGCTTCAGTCAAATCATCGCCTTCCTTTGAATTGAGAATACCCTCTGGAATTGGAGTTAATAGACCCTGACTCAACTGACCACGCAACTTGATAGTCTTCAAACGAAAACCTTCACTGCTTCCCATACGCTTGAAACTACTCTTACGTAGAAACTCAAATTGTGGACGAACAGGCAGAAAACTGTCAATCTCATAATAAACAGCCAAGTCACCCACCTTGAATTCGTCACGCTTCACAACTACATTCCACCCCTTTACCTTAGCCACCACAATGGCATCAGCATTAGGAATAGGCTGAATGTCTACGATCTTAACAACACTAGCTAACTTACGATCCATATTTGTCCTTTCTAAATTAATAAGTGGTAAACTCAACCTCAAGTGACTTGAAATTGATGGTAGACGGATCTACATTCAAATCAATACCACTATCAACGGTAAAAGTCTTCAAATCTTTCTTGATCTCGGTATCAGGTCCACCGCCACAGCTACAACCAGAACTATAACACCAAGTGACGTTACCATCCTTGTCTACGCCATAACCCTCATAGGTGTGATGACCATAACCCTCATCCCAATTCTGTAGTTCCTTGAAAATGACAACGGTAACATCATCAAACTTGCTCTTGGGAAGATTGTCCCAGTTAGTTACAATATAATTTACGATATTCATTACTCCTCTAAGTTACCACGGACTTTAAAAGAAGTCAACAAAAAACCCGCTGAATTTCTTCAGCGGGTTTCTCCACTTATTGTTCTTTACCGATTAGTATTTCCCACATTAATGAAGGGAACAACTCCTCCACCATTATACACCGGCAACTTACCATCCCAGCGCTGAAGAGCTTCATACTGAACCAGTGATGGAGTTAGTGACTGAGCCAACACTAGATTAGCCTTTGCCTGAGCTTCTGCTTTTAGAGTGATACTCTTTGCCTCACCCTCTGCCTTAGCAATATTACTCTCCTTTTCACCTCGGGCCTTTTCAATGGTCTGATCTGCCTCAGCCTTACTCTGGCGTACCTTGGTCTCGGCCTCAATTGCCTTCTGACTTGCCTCTAACACAGCATTGATACGAGATTGAACACTCTGATCAACACGAAGACCACCGTGGAAACTAATCAACTCAAACTTGAATCCCTTGGGTCCAAGCTGTGCGTTAAGATTGCTCTTAACGTTGTCAAGCAAGAACTGTTTTCGTTCACCAAAGATATCACTAGCCTTCATTGTACTAGCAATTCGGTTGAATGCGTTATTGATTTCATTCCTCATAAATCCGTGAGTAATAACTTCTGGATCTTGTCGGAACTCAACAAAGATCTGTGGAACCTTATCTGCCACAAACGTGTAAGCAAGTGCAATATCCGCATTAACTACTGCACCTTCAATACTATTGAATGTGACACTATCATCGCCGGGACTGCCTGTCGTAGAATCCTTGGTCCACACAGCATTCTGCATGAATGTCGGAAACTTATAGATATCCTCTGTCAAAGGGTTGTAGAAGACACCTCCGGTTACAAGAGGAAAGTCATTGACTCCCTTCTGGCTACCCCATTGATTTACCTTGATACCAACATAACCAGGTTCAACCCTGTCACAACCAGTAAAGGTTGAAATGGCGACGATACCTGCGATTAGACTAACAATGTTCTTATTCATTTTCTTTATTTTCCGACTTAATGTTCTTGACCAACTTGGTCACATCACTCCTTAAGATTAACAGTGACCCGATAAAAAGTCCAGCAAAAAGTGCAGTGCCAAGTAAATTTGCAACATCACTTTTTTGATTAATTAAATTGGTACATAGATTAAATACATAAGCACCCACAGTAAGTACAACAAAGTACTTTGCACAATATTTTATAATATTTTTGTTATTTATCATGGTTTAATTTAGTTTGGTTTAACTACTGATAATTATCGTATTACGGTTTTTGAAAAATGTCAAGTAGTTTAATTTATCCCATACTTTTGACGGTATAATTGATCACTTAATTTATTTTTTAATGGATTTTTGAAGTTCATTGTTTAATTGATTGACTAATTGAGTGCGTAATTGCCAGTATAATTGATCCCATAATTGATTGTGCAATTGATAGGATAACTCAGTATCTAATTGATTATATAATTGATTGCGGAATTGAGTTTGTAATTTAGTTTTTATTGGATTTTTGAAGTTCATTGATTAATTGATTGCTTGATTGGTTACATAATTGACTCCATAATTGATCTGCTAATTGAATGCCTAATTGATCACGTAATTGATCACGTAATTGCCAGAATAATTGAGTGTGTAATTGATTGTATAATTGCAAGTCTAATTGATTGAGTAATTGATTGATTAATTGATCGCTTAATTGATTGCGTAATTGATCGATTAATTGACTGCTTAATTGACGGTCTAACCTATCTCGTATTGGATTTTTGAATTTCATTGCTTAATTGACGGTATAATTGATCGTTTAATTGACCCCATAATTGCAAGCCTAATTGATCGCCTAATTGACTGTCTAATTGACCCCATAATTGCAAGTCTAATTGATCGCCTAATTGATGCAATAAATGAGTATGTAATTGAAAATCTATTTGTTTGACCAATTTATATTTTACTGGATTGCCGAAGTTCATTGCTTAATTGACGGTATAATTGATCGTCTAATTGATTTCTTAATTGATTGTCTAATTGAATCCATAATTGACGGTATAATTGATTGTCTAATTGAATCCATAATTGACGGGCTAATTGAATGTGTAATTGCCAGAATAATTGACTGAGCAATTGATCGTCTAATTTAGTTTTTAATGGATTTTTGAAGTTCATTGTTTAACTGACTGTGAAATTGACCAGCTTAATTGACGGTATAATTGATCGTGTAAGTGAGTGTCTAATTGATAGCCTAATTGATTGTGTAATTGACTGTGTAATTCATCGCCTAATTGACTATGTAATTTATGGCTTAATTGCCAGATTAATTGATCGCTTAATTTATATTTATATTTTATTGGATTTGTGAATTTCATTTGTTAATTGATCGTGTAATTGAGTGTATAATTGACCCCATAATTGAATCTCTAATTGATTGAGTAATTGATTGCTTAATTGATTGCTTAATTGACGATGTAATTGCCAGAATAATTTATCTTGTATTAGATTTGTGAATTTCATTGCGTAATTGCCAGTATAATTGATCGTATAATTGATTGATTAATTGATCGTCTAATTGATCGCTTAATTGATCGAGTAATTCATCGTCTAATTGATTGATTAATTGATCACGTAATTGATCGCTCAATTGATTGCGTAATTGATGATGTAATTTAGTTTTTAATGGATTTTTGAAGTTCATTGTTTAACTGACTGTGAAATTGACCAGCTTAATTGACGGGCTAATTGAATGTGTAATTGAGTGTCTAATTGATCGCCTAATTGATTGTGTAATTGACTAGATAATTGACTTTTTAATTTAGTTTTCAATGAAGTGATTAATTGCCAGTTTAATTGAGATACTCGTTTATCTTTTATTGGATTTGTGAATTTCATTTGTTAATTGACTGTGTAATTGATCGTCTAATTGATCGCGTAATTGCAAGTCTAATTGATCGCTTAATTGAATGGTTAATTGCCGGACTAATTGACCGTTTAATTGACGGCGTAATTGATCGCTTAATTGATCGCATAATTGATCGCTTAATTGAACGCGTAACCTATCTCGTATTGGATTTTTGAATTTCATTGTGTAATGATGCTATAAATATAAAAGAGTCTTCAATATTTTGGTATCGAAGACTCGGTGTTTTTTTAAATTACTATTTAAGCAATATTAATGATTTCCATATCCCTGCCTCCGAATCGCTCTTTAAGCGCGTCTTTCAAATTTCTGCAATTTGGACTGACCGCTTCCATATGCCAAATTCCAGTTGTTTGATTTAGCATTTTGACGAACGGCTGGTACTCCAGTCCCGGAAACAGTGCTTTTAAATCCCACAATTCATATTGACTCTTATGCCACCACGGAAACTTCTTTTCGGGGTATTTTTCATACGTATCAACAATAGTGCCAAGATGCGCCATGCGTTCGACACCGTATTTTCGCACAAATTCAGCTTTAACATCAGCATTCGTCTCTTTGGAAAAATAATTAATGTCAAGCTCTTCGCTCGGAGTGAGAACTAGATAGGCATCGACTTTCACGCCGTTCAAATAATACATTCCCCAACCGTCTGCGTACTCAATTGCTTTATCGTTTTCAGAATGCAAAAAACCACCATTGTTTACAGACAGCTTGATTGGCCTTTCAATGATAATACAGTCATTTTCATACGGGAACCACCAATGCAGATGAGTCGCTTCTTCTAGCCACAATTCTAACAATTGTGAATTTTTTTCTTCATAAACAACGCCGATTTTTTCACAAAATGAATAAAAAGCCTTCCAGTAAATCCACTGCTGGCCTCCAAAATAATTATCCAATTTCACTTCGGGATGTTTTGTCAACAACTCATGCGTGCTACGAAAATAATGAAATTTTGGATTTTCCAAACCAACGTGTTTATACAGATTACAAATAATATTCTCTGCCTTGGCATGGTCAATAGGTTCAATCGATCTGCCAATTTTAAGACAATCTTGATAAAAGTCTTTGAGAAGAATTTCTTGCTCGGGCGTTAGTTTTGCAATTTTGCTCATATTATCTTATGTTATTTTATAAAAATTTATTTAATCGCGGACCTTCTGGAGTCGTGCTGTAAAAGGATCATATTCCTGTTGACTGCCAAATTCGTATGTATTACCGGCTGGCAACACGATTTCGCTGTGGCGAGCACCAATCACACACCGAATTTTGGTAGCTACGCTATTCTGCATGTAGAACGTACCGCCGTCGTCTTGATAAAACTCAACTCCCGGCTGAACATCTACCACATGATGATTGCCCGATGTCTCACTTGGAGCAATAATAATATACGAGTCGTTGTGATTGATTTTTTTGGCGGAACTGGGCAACGTACTCTTAAACACCATGCACTCGCCGTGTAGGATTACTTGATTATTTTTCATATAGTTTAGTTTTCGGAATATTTGTTAATATATTAGTTTATCTTCACGTAAAATTCAGGAAGTTCATCTGTAAGTTGAATTACAACATCTTCGATTGGTTCTTCTGATTCGTTATCACCATAATTTCCACTAAAACTACCCGGAATTGTAAGACTCTCCCAACCAGATCTACATTCCTTAGCGGTTTTCTTAATAGGAGGAAGTTCATTACCATCCTTGTCATGAACAATTACATACTGCAATTGATTGTCATAACTTGAATCATTGTATTCACTGTGAACAACCAATGTCATTGTATATGCCTCAGGAGGATAATACCTCTTTGCAAAATCAATGTGTCGTTTATATTTGGACATATCTTTAATTTTAAGGAACATTGCTAGTTCTTCTGCGGTTGCTTTACGATATTCACTCATATTATTAGTTATTTAAAATTTCTTCACGGTCAATAGTAAGACTTTCATACACATCACCATAAATGTCCTCATGAACATCTTGAACTTGACCAAACAGTTCAATCAGATTATTAAGTAGTGGATGTTCAACATATGCCTTAGTATTCCTATCCCACTCACGTTCAATTTCCTCACCATCTACACTAATAGTCATGTCTTCCCATCCAATATAAAATGAGGTTGCGTTACCATCATTGAACTCATGGTTGTTGACATACATACTGATCTGTTCCAACTTTGGATTGTCAATAAACACTTGCTTTAGTGCTGAATTAAATTCTTGTTCAAGTTGTTTGACAAGAACACGACGTTGAGTATTTAGCTCTTCAAGTTTCTTTAGTGTATCTTTCATTTTATTAATCTCCAATTACATTTTTGATGTTACCTGAAAATGATTCAGAAGTCAATCCATTTTTGGCACGATTTTTACGGCGTTCATCAATTTTTACAAAACTAGGAGGATGATTAATACCATTTTGCATCCAACTCTTGAACTCCATTTCAGCTAGATAATCTTGAGCAGAAGGAATAAACTTGTTAGCAAAGTCTTCAAGACAGTGTTGTTCACCAATATCACGAATGCTTACTGATCTACCATCACTATTGATAATAGTAGGAAAACGGTGATCACTGGTTTCTGGACCACTATTAGCAAACTTCACCCTCTCCAGAATATTGCTGAGAAACCAACTGTTGTGCGTTAAAGCACGATGTCGGTTATCAGCAATAGCACCTTTACTACAATCCATAAAGGCGTGAATTGGTTCGTAATCACTAATTTTTCCACCAAACTTTTTTACAGAACTCTGCGCATGAATCACTGGCTTTGACATAACAAAATAAAGTTACCACACATTTTATAAGAAGTCAACAAAAAATCCCCTCTTTTTTACGGAAGGGATTTTCAATTTAATGATGCTTATCCTGTTTTACATGATTCTTGTTCATCATAATCTTCTGAATCTCTGGAAAAGATAGTGGCTTGCCGTGACCATCCCATCCCACATCCAGAATTTTATTGTCTGGGTTATCAAGCTGAGTGGTTGGATTGGTATAGTGGCTATGACCACTCAACTGCCAAGCACCCTTCTGCATTTGATTGAAGATTTGATGTGGGTAATGATGAATTACAATCATATGACCATTCACAATCAGTTCCTTGTAATAACCCAGATAAGTTATCTTACCGACTGCATATGGATACACTTCAATATCATTTCGTTGATATTCACCAGCAAGAGTTTCTTCATACATTCTACGAATACATGAGTTATGATTTCCCCAAATATACAGAATGTTTTGACAATTGATTCTACGCAAAATTTCTTCAAATTCTGGCGGAGTGATGTTTAGACAAAAATCACCAAGATGAATTAGTGTATCTTGTGGACGCACTACTTCATTGATCTTTGCAATCAAAACATCATTGTGTTCATAACGATTACTATATCCACGTGATTTGTATATAAACTCCTTGTCGTGGTTGAAATGGCTATCGCTGGTAAAGAATACCTTGTGATCGTCATTATGTGTTAGTTTTAACGGTCTTTCAAACATAAATTATAACATCAATACCTTCATTAAAGTCTGGTTCTTCAAATTTGTTCAACATCTTATCAATTACAAAAGTAGGTACTTCTCTACCACCTTCTTTGCCACGTTGAACATTTCTAGCAATTAGTCCGTTACGATCCATCTTGAAAACAAGAGCAACTACTTTTGCACCATACTTCTTGGCACTATTAATGTAGTCACTTCGTTCACGACGATTGACGCTGGTCGCATCAACCAATACATTTTTACCATCTTTTAGAAATTCGTCAACCTTTCTTTTGATATGACCAAATACCTTGGGTGTTACAGATTGATCAGATTCATCTTTACCAAATACAGCACGTAGTTCATCACTACTTAGATATTCAATGTCTTTATCTTTAATAAAGTTCTTTGAATATGTAGATTTACCGCTTCCTGGCAAACCAACAGTGATGTATAATGTATTGTCCATTTACACATCTTAACTTAACTTTTTTTAAAGTCAAGAAAATTGTTAAGGGAAAGTAAAAGATGTTTATTTGGGGTATGTTGTATGTTATATATGTAGTGTAATCTACAGTTGGTTACATAAAGAAAGGAATTATATGTTAAAGTATCTAGTAGTATTAGCCGCAGCATTGACTCTCAATGCTCAAGAAGGTCCAAAGAAGCCACAAACAGGCGGGCCCGATCCAGTACCACCACATCTACGTCCTGAACGTCCTAAGTTGACTGAAGAACAAAAGAAGCAACGTGCTGAATTGGTTGCTAAGTATGATGCAAATAAAGATGGTAAGTTGGATAAAGAAGAACGTACCAAGGTTAGTGATGATGATCGTAAGCTATTGAGAAGTTTTGGTCCTCCTCCAGGCGGACCAAGAGGTCCAAAGAAAGATGGTCCTCCTCCAACTAAGGATGGTGATCGTCCAGGCAAACCACACAAGAAAAAAGAATAACAAAAAATAAACCCCACTAAATAGTGGGGTTTTTGATTTAGTTCTTTAATACTTGGAACATTAACTTCTTATATTCTTCCTTACCCAATGACTTACCATCAAGTAACTTGAATAAGAATGAAGCTCTGTTGGTTTCACCATACGATGAAATAACCAATTGTGCTTGTTCCTTTCGGGTAGGTAATGAACGAAGTCTGTTATTCACAAAATCATTCATACCATCTACAATCTTGTTGACTTCCTTCTTACCGTCGGCAATACGACTAATCATACCCTTGACTTGTTCAGCCAACTCATAATCAAAGGTGGTAAAGATATAGTTATAGAAAGTGTTATAGTCAGGCATACCCTGTTCCAACCACACATCCATAACCTTCTCAATGTTTGATAGTTCGCTCTTCATATGATGAAGAGCAAGATACCAAGCACCCTTTACCTTGTGAATAGTCTGGTCATTCTTGGAATATACACAAACACCTTCCTTACCTTTCCACTGGTCAACATTCTGTAACAAATCATTGACATCAGTAAAAGTATAAGTAGCAGGACGTTTGATTTCTGCATTTATCGCATATCTATCCAAGACGAATTGTGGAGTTAGTGAATAATCATCGTGATTGATCACTCCGACCAAATACCAATCTGGTTCATCACCATATGACAGAACGATTTTATTGATTGGAGACAACCATTCAAAAAGCACAGAATAATTCCAAGTATCGTTATTATCATACAACTTATTTAAAATAGTTGACTTGAACAATTCCAACTCATGACCATTAGCCATAGTAGAAGCGTCAACAGTTCCACGCGTTCGTAGAATATATTGACCCTTATACTTGCTAACAATCAATAGAGAACCATCAAGCTTCTCCACTACAGTGCAATTCTGTAATGAAGTAGGAACAGGAAAATGTTCTGGATTCTCGCCCCAGTTGGTAAACTTAGGCAGCGATGCACTAATTACTTCACCCTCGTAATTGACAACCACACTACGCAAGTGCTTGTTGTCTTGTCGCCATTGAGTACCAATATGTTGGGGTTGAATCAAATGGACAATTTCACCGTTAAGTGAATGTTCATGCACCATAAATTGAGTGCGGTCAATTGATGAAATTTCAATTTTCATACATTCACTTTACCATGACTTTATAGAAAGTCAAGAGATTTTAAATGTGGATGACCACGATGAAGTTAATTGAATTGGTAGTTTATCGGTATGAAAGTTTTGTAACAAAAATTTTGCCGGAATATAATAGAGGTTAATTTTGTTCATATTCATATGAGCGCCGAAATAACCACCTTTTTTTAGGTATTTGGCTTTGTCTTTCCAGCTATTTTTATTTTTCTTCATGGTACTGGTATAACCAAGATACATATAATTTTTTGAACTAAAGCGACGTACATCAACGCGAATATCTTCTTTGTTTAGAAGATGAAAATCGTGTGAACAATTAGCTTTTGATTTAACAATATTTTTGTATTTTTTAATGTACAACAAATAATCTAGAATAATTTCTTCTACGAATTCGCCTTTGCCACCCTCAATCAGTCTTTTCCATCCCCAATCTGTAACGTATTTTTTGAGTTGTTTTTTGGTAATTGACCCAACGAATTTTGGTTTGTCTGTAACATCAAACTTATTTGACATAATTAATTAATTTTAGGTAGTTTATAGTCTGGAATTTGTCCAGCAAACCAAAAAAAGTCTTCTTCAAAACTATAAAAAAAGTTTTGGTCAGTTACATGATTATATGCTTCAATTACCGTTCTATCATTAATAATGCGTTGTTTACCCCTAAATTCCATGTGGGGATATTTGTTCTTAATTTCGTCTGGAACGTGTATATTCATTCTTTCTTGCCCGTTATTTTATTTATATATTTATCTGGAATAACCATCCATAGTATAATAAGTGCAAGACTAACAACAGATGGAGGAATATCAATTTTGTATAGTTTATAAGCAAAGTAACTTGTTGATAAACTAATTGCAAAACTAACTAGAAAAATTAAAAATAGTCTCATAGAAATAATGCTTGAATACTCTTTAACTTACGATTAAGTTCTTTATTTTCTTCTTTTAATTGTTCAACTTCCTGCATCAATTTAGCATTTTCTTCGTGTAGAGTTCTAATGTTATCCATTAGATCTGCTAATATTTGTTCATTGCTTTCAAAGTCCATATTAGGGAACCTTTCCGTATACAGTTTCAACATCTGTATAATAATTATCCAATCCAAATGGACGAATAGTAAACTTCCAAGTCTTTTCACGATCCTTGAAGTTATAACCGCTAATAAATCCAATACCACGATTGGTATTTACCTTGTCACCAAAATGATAAGGAAGTGGATTATCCGCAAGAACCTTAGCAAACAATTCGTTGTTATTGATCATAAATCAACTATACCACACTTTTTTTAAACGTCAAATACTTTTCCGTCAAAGTATGCCTTACAACCTAAAATTCTAGGAACTGTATGTACTTCTACCCCAGATTCATTAAACATGGTAAAAGTAGCATTATCGTGTCCTTTCCATTGTTCACGTTGTGCTGCATTACATAGATCATTGAATTGTTGATGTATATAAACACATTTGATGCCACTTTGGATGATTCCCCTAGCGCAGTCCACACAAGGCAAACTATTTGTATAAAGAATTGCGCCATCGGTGTTTATACCATGTTTAGCAGCGGAGTAAATGCTGTTGCGTTCTGCATGCTCGAACCACTTATACTTCTCAGGACGTTGATTACGAACATCAATTTTATCATCTACTCCAATTGGAATACCATTGTAGCCGGTTGATATGATGCGTCTATCTTTTACAAGAATAGCACCAATCTTGGTCTTTGGATCTTTACTTTTACTAGCAACCCAATAGACTCCTTGTAAAAACCAATCGTGCCAATCTGGCGGTGTATAATTCAATCCCATAAATGCTTATAGTATCTTGCGAATAGTTCTAGTCCCTTTTGTGAACGTTCTTCAAGTTCATTATTCTTTTTCATCCACTCGTCAAACATTTGTTTTTGTTCTGGGGTCTTTTCTTTGTTAAAATCCAAGTCTTTGTCTTGATAAAAATTGGGAAATGGATTAAATTTTTCCTCGTCATTTGCTAGATATTCAAATGTCCAAATAAGTTCATCAATTACCTTTTCCCATTCTTCTGGAGTCATATCAGGATGATAACCATAACGTGTCATTTTCTTGAAGTGTTTGAGTCTGGGTAGAATAAACTTACTGAATGTACTATCTAGACTCCAACATTCTTCATTACTTACACCATAACGAATACGTTGATATGTACTAATAAACCAAAGTTTTATATCACTGATTTTATAATACATACGCCAACCGTATGGAATTTTGTCTAGTAACCAGTCACCGAATTTACAAGTACTATACCATTTATCTTCGGAATCAATTGGAGTGTTTTCAGAATTTTCTAATCGTTCGTTAATTTTGTTTATAGTATTATCCATATTTTTATTATATCATGAAATGTTATGATGTCAAACAAAAACCCCACATTTTATTGTGGGGGGTAGATTATTGATGATTAAAAACCAGATTATTTGGTATTCTTCAATCCAGGATGTGCTTTGTGCCATGGCATTTCATGTACAACTGTTGGTCCTTGATTGCTCCAACGAGCATCAATTTGTTT
>Ga0209990_10000409_pt1 | contig 41376 bp, 54 predicted proteins | sample NOAtaG_6_FD_187304 | JGI IMG/M metagenome (GOLD analysis project Ga0209990, IMG submission 187304) | Freshwater lake microbial communities from Lake Erie, under a cyanobacterial bloom - NOAA_Erie_Diel5S_2200h metaG (SPAdes) (version 2) | ecosystem: Environmental > Aquatic > Freshwater > Lake ...
TCGGTCAATGTATTATCTATAAATATTTTATATTGCTCACCATTCTTTGCTGTAAAATCAATTCCAGCTTCACTTACTTTCTTCTGATACAATTCCTTAGCGCCGCCAACAGCCTTTTGCATAAACAGCTTGCCAAGTCTTTTGACAGCTCGGTATCCATGGAACTCTAACATTTTAATAGCTTGAGTTTTATTTTTCCCAAACGATTTTGAATTAAAAACAACTAAAGGTGATCCGTTATCAACAGCCAACTTCTCAGCTGTCTCAAGTAAGGCTGCAGTGTTTGAGGTAAGTTCTGGATCATAATTAAACTGGTTCACGTCAACGACTGCAGTTCCATCCATGCCTCTTGATAAGCGCATGTTCATAGATGATTTACCATCAAGTGATTTAAATGTTACTGATTCGTCCTCTTGAACTTCAGTTGTTAGAACTTCATTTGCGCCTTGATTATAGATGGTCGCGATATCAATGTTCGGCATATCAGCTTTTGAATTAAAGAAGTTAATCTTAACGCCGTACTCTTTATAGATATCTGCAGGCATTTGACCTGTCTTATACCCAAGCATCTCAAGCTGCTTACTAAATACAATCGCATTATTCTTAGCCTCTTTAGGTGACATGCCGCCATTTCGAAGCTGCTCTTCGACGCTCTTTAAAACTTCTTTGGCTGAGGATTCAACAGTCGCGATCTCTTCGTCTGACTTTCCCTCTTTGGCCTTATTGTATTCAGCCTCGACATCAGCCTTGTCTTGCTCGATCTGCTCTTTCATTTCATTTGGAGTCATGCCGTCAACTTTAAACTTAACGTCATTCTTAATGCCTTGATAGTATTCAGTGCCAGCGACTTTATCAGCCATGATAGATGTCTTAACTTCAATGACGCCGCTCTCTGATTCAGATGCTTTTGAGAACTCTTGGTTTATTCCCATCTCTAAAGCAAGCTGCTCTGGAGTCTTATTCATACTCTGAGCGTAGGATTTAAACCCATCCTGATTAATGTAAATACTTTCTATTGAGCCATCTTTAGTCATCTGCTCAACGAGCTCTTTGTATTTCTCTGGAGATCTCTTTTTTAAATTTGAATCAACAGCGTTATTCTCAAGCGCTTGATACATCTGTTGATCAGCCTTCATCTCTTTAACTTGAGACATCTTTCGAACTGCATCAGCAACAGCGACAGGTCCAGTGATGCCGCCTCCCATAACAGTACCGATAGAGGCTGAGGTTAAGAACTGTTTACCGATATCATCTAAAGCATTCTCATCAATGCCAGTGACAACTTTACCAGATTGCTGAGCGACTGTGGTTAAGCCCTCGCCAAGACCTTCAATCCCAGCGCCTATACCTAATGATCCAAGTCCGCTAATAATAATCTGCTTTGCTGTTTTCTCTCCGACAATCTTTTTAACAGAGTTTTCCATGAGCTTAAATGCTTTAACATTTGTCATGCTCTCAAAGACTGTTTCAGCTGTCCCTGATATTGTAGCTTGAGCAAGGGCTGCGTCTGCGTTCTTTCCTTTTTCCATGGCCTCAGCAAAATCACCTGATGCCGTTGTAACACCTGCTCCAGCAAATCCTACAGCGCCGTAACCAGTCGCATATGCCAATGCTAGACCGACAGTCATCGGAGCTTGAGATGCCGCTTGAACAAATAATATTCTGCCAGCCTCTGCGATGTTTCCATTCTGAGCTTCAGCGATAAAGTCTTTTGATAATGTGGGCGCTGATTCAGTTAGAGTCTTTGCGTAAGTATCAAGGGATCTGGTTAATGGATTATCTCGAAATACCTTTGTGGCCTCTGCGACCTTTGTCGGATTAAAACCAAAATCCTCTTCTCGTCCAGCAAAAAACACACTGTTCTTATCTGTCTGAGATTTTCCTGTTGGATCTTCGAATTCAAATCCAAGATCCTTCATTCTTTGAATTTCAGCCTGGCGACCGAACTCACTCAATGCCCCTGCAATATATGAAGGCGACTTCAATAAATTAGATCCAATGTCTCGAACAACTCCAGCCATTAATCCTTTGCCAAGATCAGACCATGTGGATGTTTCTTGAACCTTATCTTCAAGCTTAAAGTATTTATCAAGCTCGTCTTTGGTTAAAGCTAAGTTGTCTGGATCTGAAACGTATTCAACAGTCTTTGGTTTATCTAGTTTGTTGTCATCGAGCTTTTGTTTTAATAAGGCAGCCTCACGCCTTTTCATTAATGAGTCATAGTTTTGTTCGGCAAAATCAGATTTTACACCTAGAGCTTGAGCAAGGCTTGTGACCTTACCATGTTGGTCTGGATTTTTTTTTGCAGCTGATTCTGATGCAGAATAGATCTCCGATTTTTGCTGCTCTTTAATCGCATTCTCGTAAGGATTATCGTCTACTTCATCAGGTATGCCGTTTTGAATCGCCTCTAAAAAAGAATTATTTTCCACTTTGATTTCTCGTCAGTATGTAAGCTTTTAAAATGTTCGCCTCGTTTACAGGTTTTCCGGTAGCCTTAAGCCCCTGAACTACTCTCTCTCTGTCTTTGTCAGAAATATCATCCATCTCATAAAGAGGCTTATCCAATCCCCAAGGAACCACCATTTCGGAAACATATTGATTGGCAATATTCTGAACTTCATCGTCTGTTAAATTTCTGCCTTTTTCTTTTTTCGCACGAGCAATTGAGCTGTTAACCTTCAGCTCATACTTAGCTATTTTTTCTTTATTATCGCCAAGGCCAGCTGACTTATAAACTCTCTGCATTATTTGAAGATCACTAAATGCGCCGTCTAACTCTTTGCCGACAGAATCCTTACCTTCTCTAATGTTTTTCTGAAGAGCTAATAGCTTTTCAAAACGAGGACCAGACAAGTTTGGAAGGTCTTTGGTTAATTCATAAGCTGCAAATTTTTCTCTAGATTCTGGATCAGATGCCATTTTGTAAAGCTCAGAATATAAAACACCATCATCTCTTAATGGGTTTCTATTTATATGCGCCTCTAGTTTTGCTTTAGTTTCTGGTCTTAGCCCTGCAATCATATTTGCGTTCTTAGGAGCTACTGATCCAGTCTTGTCGAATTCAGTTGCAAGTCTTGTAACAATATCCATTTCTCTATCGTAGTCAGCTTGTCTTTGTTGACCATAAACTCTTGGAATTTTTGATTCAGCTAATTCTCGAAGTCTTGGGTTTTCAATTTTACTCGCCTCTTTCAAAGCAGCCTTTTCATCCAATCCTTTTTTCATTACATCATCAGTAAACCTTTGAACGAAACCAAGGCTTGAACTTTCTCTAACTACCTCTTCAACTTTTTCTCTACCATGGACAATGAGGTCTTTGTTTTCTTTGTAATATGTTTCGGCTGTCAAATCATCGCCGTTGGCTACCATCCTAGAAATAACTCCAGCATGAGTTTGAGATTCTGCCATCTGTATGTTGAGCTTCATCGTCTCTGCATCCCAGCCTTGATTCTCTCCAAACTTCTGAATTTCTTCTTTTTGCCGAATTATAGATTTCTTAACAGCTTTTGGATCTTGGTATGTATTTATCGCAGATTGCCTTTCAGACTGCATGTAGGATTTAAATGTATCGGCTTGATACTTCTCAATTTCATTGCCGACGTGCTTTTGAATTTGCCTATCGATCATTTGTTTTTTTTGTAAAGCTCTTTGTTCAAAAATAGCCTTTTGTCTTGGTCCAGACATACCAGATATAATCTCAGTTTGAATTTTTGAGAATGCTTCATTTGTCATTTTTGGAACTTCAAATGCGTCTTTTCCTCGCTTATAAAATGCGCCCTGATTTTTTCGAACACCAGTGCCGTCATCTTCTCCAGGATTATATAAAAATTGAGTTTCCCAATCATTAAGTTTTCTCTCAGCTTCCATGACTGCAATCTCATCAGCCCTATCCATTACACTTTCTGTAAGATTTTCTAAGGCTCCACCAACTTGAGCAAGACCTCTACCGCCCCCAAAACTTTCAATTCCTTGCTCTTCTCTTACTCTTATATTTGGCCCTAATACTTCTTGAGTTTGAGCAACGCCGTAACGTGGAACGCTTGGCATTTTATTCCTCCTTATACGCTCTATCGAAATATCCCTGTTTGTTTAATGTCCTTGCCGCAGAGATTCCTCCAGATAAAATAGACTGGCGACCTTGGCTCATGGCAGTTGTCATCCCAATTCTAGCGGCTCTCGATCTTTCTTCAGCCTCGGCCTGATATCCCATAGCAGTGAGAAACGCATTATTTCTAATTGTTTCAATTTCTTCAACACCCGCAGCAAATGCTTCCTCTTGAATCAAAGCTGCCGATCCTGTTCTTACATCAATTCCTTGCGCTGCAAATCCAGCTCTCTGAGATCCAACAATTTGATTGATTTTTTTCTGGGCTCTAATCGCATCAATCCCGCCTTGCCTTAAAATTTTTTGAGCTTGAAGCTCGGCATTTCGCTGATTAATTCTAGACATTTCATTTTGATAGTTAGCTTGAGCCTCCATTGAGGTCGCCTGTGCGATACCTTGACCTAATTGCAAACCAGCCATTGCCGCAGCAAATTGCCAAGCCATTTAAGAACCTCCAGGAAATGGAATATAACCAGTGGGCGCAATACTTAAAATTGAACATGGAACAGGATCGGTCTGACGAATAAAAACCCGTCCATTGTTGTTCCAAGTCGCCTCTGTAATAATATCAATCGGATCTGTCTCAAGATCAACAGGACTGTCATAAGGCTCATCTTCTCTTATTTTTAACTCTGTAAGCCCATCAAGAAATGAAACAGATTCATTTGGTGGCCTCGTGCCAGCCCAAAGTCCACGAGTGTTTTCAACAAACATTGACACTTTCGAAATAAGTTTGTTTCGATCAATCATTGTTGATGAACCAGGCATATCAATGTTTAACGTCTCAATGTCTGATGTAATCGGAATCCCTACATAAATGACAGCATAATTTTCTGTTAATGTTATTTGTCCATTTGTAACAGTAACTTGAACATAGGCGGGGTTATTTGGATTTGCCACTACAAGACCATCGGAATAAACAGAAACAGATTGACCTTCAAGATGCCAAAGTCCGCTCAAAACATCCACGGCTCTCGCCCATTCATTTACGGCAACAGATCTTAAAGTGGTTGGAACAGTTCTATTTGGCCGTCCAGTTACAACGGTGCCAGACGTATAGGAATCAATTGTAAATCTAATTACTGAACCGTCAGTATCTATAAGTTGAATTTCATTTCCTACATCAGCCGTCGTAAAATAAGACGTGCTAGACGTTAAAGTCAAAGTATCCGTATAAAGCCAGCCAGACCCAGAAAGAGTCATTGTATGTGATCCGTTTGTATTTCTACCGTCATAAGATAAATGAGAATCAAGGATCGCAATGTCTCTGACATCTGAAATTTTTCTTGTGACAAATTTTTCAATATATCTTCTTGTTTCTCCATTAACCACTCTTCGTATTGATAAATATAAAGTATCTTCTGAACCCTCAGGAATAGAACAAACACTCTCAACTACTCCATTTTCAAAATCATGCTGATGCCATGCAAGCATTTGCTGCTCTCTAATGTATGTCATGCCAAGCATCGTGCCGTCATCTCGAACCATCCAAAGTATTGAGTGAGGTATTTGCTGATAAGCCCAATCTAAAAGAGTGTAGTCATCAACCAAATGAGAACTATAAATTGAAAGTTCATCGCCAGTATAGTCATTAGATTCAAATTTAAAATTGATGTCCCTAACATTATTGCCACGAGCTTGAACATATACCGCGCTATTTCCAATAACAATCGGAGATAAACGAGCATTAGATCCATTGTAAGATGACTGTCTGGTATTGATAGCAGACGGCGTAAGCGTCCCACCATTATCACCATTTGCAACAAACTCGCCCGATTCTGTAAACATAAGAAGAACGCCAAGATCAACCAAGTGATGGACCTCATTAACCTGACGCCCAGATAAATTAAAAATAATAGCGTCATCATCTTGTATCGGATTAGAAGTTGAGAAGTCATAAAATGACGCTGTTTTTGATGCATAGACTTTTTCTATATCGTTATTTGTATTGGCTAAAACAAGCCTTTGTTGATAATAAGTAATGGCCGAAGGATAATCCCCAGATGCATTAAAATCCTCTGTTATCCTTGGAGGAGTGTCAGCCGTGTTTATATCATAACCAATATCAACAAATGAAGTAACGCCGGATGCAATACCAATAAAACCGAAAACTCCGTTTGTTTCTCTGTATATATTAAAATCTAATTGAGAAGCCGTAAATCCATAAAGCGAAGTCAAAGACCATGAAACTGTAATTGAGTTTGTCGAGCTAAGAGTGGCATTTCCATTTGTAACTGTCGCAAGATAAGCACCACTAGGAGGGACTGTTTTCAAAGTCGTCTCTTGTCCTGTTAGAGGATTAAATGCTGTTACTGTATATTTATAAGTCCTTGCGCCAGTCGTTCCATTTTGAACTGCAGTAATTGATGTAGGATAATCAATCTGAGCTTCAAATGTTATTGCAGCCAATGTCCAGCTTGCATCGCCAGTTCTGGACAAATTCTGAGGTGCATGTCCAGGGTGAACGATTGTCAGGACATCAGCAGATTGAACAAACTTTAATTCTGATAAATCATTTTCAGAATACGGAGTTGTTATTTCATAAATCTCTTCAATTGTTCCGCCTGAAGTATACGCTCCAAATGAAGTTGAATTCACATTTGTATTATTCATGTAGTGAATGTGAAATGTATTTGCAGTTGTATTCACATTCTTAACTATAAACTGTCTATTGTTTAAATAATTTCCCATCGGTCCAGATATGCCAGACAATAAAATATGATCATCATTTGCATAATTGTCCGCGCCTGAATAAGTAATTACAGCCGGATTCGCATTTGTAATTCCTGTTATTGATTGACCATCTCTTTTTATATATTCGCCATTCTTAATTACGCGCATATAAAATCGGCCAAATTCTAGGCAATATGTTTGATTAACATTAAAAACAAAAGGGATTAATCTTACAGTTCTGTTTTGGTTTTTTGCCTCACCAACAAACTGAGTTCCCGGTCTGTTTGATACTCCGCCATGTCTCATGACATAAAAATTACGACAAGTCCTTAATGCATTTTGATATTTTGCAACATCAGTTCGAGCATAAAGAGAAGGGCTCAACTCACCAGATGAGAAACTTTTTTGCATAATGGCCGTCATGATTAGTCCTCGTCTTCAGTTTCGCTTTCTCCATAAAGCGCCTCACTTGGATCTTTAAGTTTTTTATCTGAATCTGATTCAAGTTCCATTTCAATGATTTGAATTTCCATGGTCTTTGCACCTTCATCTAATCGCTGGCCAACAACCATGACAGTCGCTTCCATGCTCATCTTAGATCCAATCGAAGGGAGCTCTTTAAGTCCCAGCATATCTAACTCGCTTTGGCTTAAATACAAACGAAGACAATAAGGATACTTTGGCTCACTCGGTTTTTCAGCAAGACCTTTGTTTGAGTAGCCAACATTTGCGACAACCTCGTCACTCATCGCCATCATTTTATTTAATGCCATGCTTTTCATTTTAATCCCTTGCTGCAATTGATTCAGTGTCTTGTCTAGTTGAGGAGTTGTCCTCATTGAATTTATTTGCGCTGGCTTTGCTTATTTCTATTTCATATTTTTGCATTGCCTTGTCACTAAGATTAAACGGATCACCCGCCGTAAGTCTTGGCCCTATATAGTGTGCAAGCCTATAACTAAGAGCAATAACAAAATCACTTGGAAATAAATCAGCCGATTCTTCGTTTTTCGTGTATTCAATTTGTGCATCCTGTTGATCCGTATAAATCAAAAGACCTTGGTCATCTTGAACTATTTTGTAAACAACTTTTGTTGCCTCAGTGTCATCTCTAAATCCTGACAAAATCCTTCTCACAAAAAGGCAATCAACAGGATATCTGTATGAGTAAGCCCATTCAGTTGTTGGATCTTCTTCGACTAAACCTAGATTTACAAACCTAGTTGAAAATGGCCATGGATAATCATTGAGAACAGCTTTTCTCGCCTCATCATAAAACCTACGACAAGCCGCTGCTTCTTTCGATTGCTCAGTTGTTACATTAGCAATTTCTTTTGAAATACCTAAATGCGATATTGCAATGTTGCAAATATCTGTCTTTGAAGCCATTAGAACCTACCAATAGCTAGAACAGAAACACCTGCAGCTGTTGTTATTTTCCAACCTGGAGAAGTCGCATTTCTGCAAACGGCTCCAATTATTACAGAGTATGTTCCAATTGGAGTATTGTTAGGAACAATCGTTATTGCAGTGCCGTTTCCATCTTTTATTTGAACTTGAGCGGTGGCCGCAGTTGTAACATTCACGACAAGTCTTTCAAGAATTTGACCTACGGCGGGAGCAGATGAAACAGCAGCGTCGGTCTGAGATGCGGCAACGGCGGTGTATGTTGTATTAAAATCATAACGTGGCCCCATAATTATCTCCCAAGAAAAAAGGGGAGCGAACTCCCCTTAGTTTTTAGATCACTTCGTCGCTAGACGATTTTGGTAACTCGATCTTTTCTTTTGATTTCTGAGCAGCTTTTTTTTCGTCAACAGGCACACACCACAATGGAGCAATCTGTACGCCGTTGCTATCGTATTTAAAAAACTTCTCATCGATATCAAAGATCTGTCCTTCTCGAACTCTTCTGTGATCGATATAACCTAACTTAGTAGCCTTAGCTTTAATCTTAGCCATCTAACGATCTCCTTAAGAAACAACAAATCCATCTGGATAAACGTAATCATTTTGAACCATACTCATTGGCATCAAATGAGTAGTTACCGTGATGGTAGGAGTAGTTCCACCCATTGTATAGTTAACACGAATGTAACGCTCTGTCGCAACACCTGGAGGTATTGGCAAAACATATTTCGCGCCAGCTGCAAAAGATGAAAACGTAGGGCTCACTACAACAGATGTTGCAGATGAAAAGCCAGCATTGTCATCAGATTGCAAAGTCGCAATCATAGTTGGCGTAGTTCCAGCCATTGCAACGTCACATCCAATAACAACACACATTGGCTCGCCTACTCCAAGACGGCGTTCTTGTCCAAGATCAATAAGATCTGTGGAAGCTGCAGTCACAGTCAATGCTTGTGCATTTGAAAATAAATTCTCTCTATCAACGAACATAATAAACTCCTTTTTAAAATTGAAAAAGGGGAGCAAAATGCCCCCCGATTAAATTAGACCAAAGCTTCTGTTTCAATAATTGCATCACACGTTCGAACTGGAATTCCTCGAAATGAAGGGATGAGCTTGCCATCAACATCATTGTAAACCAAAGATCCACCTGATTGAACATCGTCACGTCGCTGAATATCGAGCATTTGCTTAACAGTACGATTCATGTAGAACGCGCACTTGCCCATGCCCATAGTCGGGATTCTGTGGTAAGCACGGATCATTAATTCCGTAAGGTCAGCCGCACTTGATTTGGAAACCAAGTTAGACACGTCGATAGAACCAATTCGAACTGCATATCTCCAGTCACGAACTGCAACGCCGCACTTCCATTGCCATTGATCTTGGTATGCTCTCATGCGTTGACCAGCAACACCTGCAGTCGTCTCAACAGTAACTTCGCCATGATCTTCATGAATCAAGCCAGCCTTAGATCCTTTAGGGAAAATACCGTGAACAGTATTAGCACCCCAACAGATCAGCCAGATTGAAGTATTGTCAGATCCTGAACCGCCAGCATCCAAAACATTTTGTCCGTTTACAGCTGCAGGATCAGAGTATCGAACTGACAAGCCTGTGAACTCTTCAGCCGCAAGACCAGAGTTTCCATAAAACAATGTTTGAGCCATTTCCTGATTCATTGCTTCAATGAATGCTTGTGCTTCAGACAAACGAAACGCTGGAGTGTTTCCGTTCAACAAAGCCAAGTCTTTATCAACTTCAGACCATGCTTCAAGCATTCCACACTGCTCATCGATCTGCGCAGTTGTCGATTTTGAAGGCTGAACACCGTTGTTAAGCAAGCGCCATGCAACAGTTGGAAGTCCAGTTCGAACAGTCGTTCTGTGACCAGTTGGCAAATTGCCTTCCACCCACAACATGTCTTGCAAGATTTCATTTGTTTGTGCCAACAGTTCCACGATAGATGGAACCTTTCCTTGAGGATCAAGACGCTTTGCCCAGTCAGCAAGCGTTAGTGCATTTGCTCCAATTGTAGCCATTTAAAACTCCTTTTTAATTAATTTTGTTTACTTCCATAAAAAATATCTTCAATAGATTTTTGACCGCCAGTGTTTACATTCCCACCGATGATCTTGGCCTCTCTCATTGCTTGTCCAATTCTCGCGAATACTCGGACAAGTTCTGGGTGATTGCCGTATCCTGAAGAGTCGAGAGCAGATACAAACTGTGGAGTGCTGAACTTCTCAAGCGTTCGCTTTGCTAGCTCTGCGTTCTCAGCAAATTTCTCGCCACCTATTTCTGGATCAGCGATTGTTTGTTGTTTCCACTGTTCTTTAACCTGTTCCCATTTTTGAATCTGTGAATCGTAATAACTCTTTCTTGCAGTCTCTTCTCTTTGAAGTAACTCTTGCGCTTGATCTTGAGAGAGTTTCTTTTCCTTCGCGTAGGCTTCGAAACTTTCAAGGTAAGCAGAATCTATCAAAGACTCCTCTTGCAGCTTAAGCTCGTACTTTTCTGGTACGACTGGCTCAGCTGGTTTTGGTGCATCCTGCGTAGTTTGAGTTTGTTGATTCGCTGTTGCTGCATCAGTATTGGCACTTGCCTCGACTTTTGCTGCATCATTTGCTTGAACCGCATTCGGTGTTTCTGTAGCGGCTGTTTGCACAGTTTCTGTAGACATTGCTTATTCCCCCTTATTGCTTTTAATCATTTTTAAATAGCTGTCAGGATCAACTCGCATGATGTCTGACATTAACTTTAATCCTATATTGCGCTGTCCCTCAAGGAAAAAAGTTTCACTAGACCCTGTAAAGCTTGATTTAAATACTCCGCACTTCTCTAGCATGTTCCAAATAAATCTTCGACCTTGGTCTGATGCGAGTAAAAACTTAAGATCATTATCCTCGGTATCTTGTTTGAATTTGTTTTTCTCTCTATCGATCTTGATCTGATTCTCATCAGCTGCGTTCTTAACTTTACTCATAATCGTCTAGGCCTTCGTCTAAATAATATTGGATATGGAAAACTATCTGTATCAATAGGAGGTACTGTCCCAGTAACTGGAGGCCAATAAGTAGATTTAAAATATACTGGCGCAAAAAAACCTTTTGGAAACATTAAGACTCGCTTACGTCATAAGTTATAGATGTACGATTTCCGTTTGAATCCACGGTAGCAACAATTCTATCTTTGTCATCAACAATATTTCTAAACGTAATGGTTGTTGTCTCTGCGCCGCTGACTTTGCCAGCAACAGATGAAAGAACTAGACGAAGGGCTTCGCGCAAAGAGTAACCTGTTTCGATATCTTGATTGTCTAAGAGCTCTGCAGTTAATCCCTCAGGACTTAATGGCGTTGCGCCTCCAGCTTCGGCAATCATAAATGCAAGTGCTGTATTAATAGCATTAGAAGATAACAGCATTGTAGTAGTAGCTTGGACAGGAATAATCCCACCAAGAATTGCACTGCTAGAAATTACAATAAACCCACTTGCATCTGCTGATACACCAGCAGACAAATTTGCATTTGAAACTGCTATTGCAAAAGATGCAGATCCTATAAGAGCAATAATTTGATCAGCCTGAGCGTTTGTTAAAGTTAAAACTAAAAACGCAGAGGCCGTCATGTTTAAACCCATTTTTGCGTCGGCATTTGATTTAACAAGACTTAATATCGCTGGATTATAGGACGACATTGCGCCACCAACATTAGGAAGAACCCAGCTGACAGGTGCTAAATATCCATATGGCGTGCCAGATATTTGTCCATATTTAGAAAGTCTATTTTTTAAACTTGCTGGAGGGGAGTAATTGAACGCAGTCATAGACGTTGCAGTACCTGCAAATGTCCTAATCGATGTTCTATTTAATAGAGTGTAGTTCCCTATTAAAGCCAAAGCTTACCCCCAAGCCGATTCAATGTGACCAATAAATGTAGTGCTCGCTGCAGTCGTGCTACCTGCCACATAAATTAAACCAAGAACAGCTCCGTCTACAATTTGCTCAAGACTTGGCATCATGTTAACAAAATCTCGCTCATAGTAAATGTTGGCAGCTGGCAAAGGAAGCATAGCTAGCTCTTTGTACAGGTACATATGATAATAAGTACCGGCAGTACCAGTCGCTGCAGATAATTGAATCGACTGAATCGACCTAATACCTGCATCATTATTTGCTAATGGAAGTGGGAAATAATTTGAAGCTGCCACACCCGAATGAGTGATATGCCCTTGAATTGCCGATGAAGTACAAGCAACGGTGACTGGCATTTGACGAGATCCAGTGCCGCCTGAATTCGTGTAAGTCATCGCAACGTTGTGTGCTACTGCCCCGACAGTTGTTGGCGCTGCATTTGATATCACATAACCAGTTCCACCTGAGGCCATAAAGGCCCGAACACCTGCTCCGGTTGTGTATCTGGTAAGTGTATTTGTATTACTGCAAGTTTGAGCAAGCGCAGAGTTGGCATCGATATAAGGATATGATCCAAGTAAATCAACTAAATAAAATTGACCTATACCTGTCGCTGCAGTTGTCATAAGACCCATGTTTAAAAGTGATTTTAAATCAGTAGAAACTGAGCCACCGTGAAACAATGCTGGCGAATTTGCCGTAGTAAACGGCTGAAACATTGGCGTAATAGTGCCAGAAGATGATCCCCATTCAACGACAGAAATGTTCGATACTGAAAACACACCTGTACTAACAGATGCTTGCAACACAAAGCCAGCTGTTGATGATGCTGTTATTACCTCAACAAAAGTCCCTATTGCCGCTCGGACAGTTCCCGTAGCACCGCCAAGTGTGAAATTAACATTCGAAGATGTCCATGCAGAAATCGTATATTGAACACGATAAAAACGACCTGCAACAATACCTATATTTAAAGAATCAGCCGTTAGAGTTGTCGCGGTACCAGATGTCTTAGCAAAAGTATTAGCTGTTGCTGCCCATCCTGTACCATTTGGAGTCCAGTTAAATAAACTAACTGGAGCAAATGAATTTATAAGATGCTCACCTGGTCCCATTCGATCAGGAGATCCAGGCAATATAGATAAATCATAAGCACGGCCTGCAGTATATGCAGTTGTGATACCAGTAACTTTGTTTATCTGCGATCTAAACTTTTTACCATTCGTTGTAATCTCATTTATTAAATCATCTGTACCTGAAAAACCTGGCATATTAACCCCACGTTGTTTGAATGTTACCGTAAATTGGAGCCGATGCGATTGAAGCATTCGGCAATACTAAGAAAGAAAGATAAGCACCGTCTGGAATAATTGGCATATTTAAACCAGTATCAATTAAGAAATCTTTTTCTGCTGGTACATTGGCTTCTCTAATCGAAAGATTTCCTAAATCTTTACACAATACAAGAGCGAAGATCCCACCATTTGCACTTAGAAACGTAAACGATTGAACTGATCTTATTCCAGTATCGCCGTCTGCTAATGGAATAAACCAAGCGTTAGACATTGCTCCCGATGAAGCGCCACTAGATATTATTGTTCCTGCAGTTGTTGCAAGATTACTTCGGCATAACTTGCTCGTGCGGCCTGAAACCCCAGCTTGATTTGTGTATGTAATAAAAAACTCAGCGCCGCCAATGTATGTTCCTTGAGCTACGACATACGCATTAACGCCTACCCCAGTAGTTTCTCTGGTTAGAGAATTTGTATTATCAAAGACCTGCTCATCTGTAGAATCTCCATCAATAAATGGATAATACAAAAGTGAGTCTATAAATAATAAATTAACTGGAGCAACAGAACACATCGCAGTCACTCTCTTTAAATGCTTTTGGTCAGAAGAGACATTTGATCCATGCTGAATTCCCTCCCTAGCAAGTAAGTATTCAGCCTTGAGAGGAGTTGATGCGTAGAAGTTAGTTACTGGATGTCCCGACATATTTGAACCATCAAACCAAACTCCAGCTGTTGTGACTACAGTCGTTGTCTTACGAAAGGTCGAAGAGTGAGTCTGGCCACCTATCACAACTTTATTGCTGTAATCACTCAAGCTTATAAAACTCATTTTTTAATCTTCTTCATCTTTAATAAAAAGTTTTTTTAAATACTCAAACTTCGCAGTCTGAGCTTCGTCTAATGGAGTGCCCTCTTCAAGCTGAGCCAAGTACATCTTAAAAAGCTGTAAAGGTTTTGATTTCATTAGAGCCAGTTCTTCAGCCTGAGTCATCTATTAATCCAGAGTGAATGACAATGCATTCGCTGCGAACTGAGGCTGAACTCCAGTTGATACAGTGATCGATGAATTTAAAGCTGCTCGAACAATAATATTCCCAGCGCCTGATGCGGTATCAACAATTGAAGCATGAGTAATTATATTCGATCCAGATGTACAAGCTGCAAATTGCTCTAAGTTAGCGTTAGATACTGTGTTTCCAGATACCGTAAAGTCAGTCGCACGAGTTAAAACAACACGCGCATAACCTCCGTATGTCGCCTCAGATGTTACAGCTGTGCCTGCTTCACCTGGATCTGCTGTGTGAAGTGCAAGCCACAAGTTTGTGTTTCCATTCCAGCTTAATGCAGTGCCGACGAACACCTGATTTAAGACTGCTGTCTCTGCTGTATTACTAAATGACATATGCTTATCTCCTAACTAAAGTGATTATATTTATGCTAGTGCCAGATCCACCGCTAACACTTGGCCGAATGTATCTAGTTATTTCCATTACCTGTTCAATTTTTGCTGATGTCAACGCGATGTTATTACCTTGAGGATCTGTTAACAAAGACCAGTTAGTCCCATTATTTGATCCCTCAATATTAACAGTCGCACCGCCGAACGTGCCTGTAACTTGAATCGACCTATCAGCCCATCCTGTCATCTCTAATGGACGGCCAGTGTCGCCTGTCGTAAGTCCAGTCCATGTAATAATGCTTGCCCTGTCTCGCCATGTGTTCAGAGTTTCCACAGAGTAATCCACAACAGCCATTAGATACCTGCATTCGCAAGGCCTAGCATTGCTCCGAGCGCCTTATCTTCTGAGAGATCTGTCTGACTTAAATCCTTGGCCGTCTTTGCAGCTTGCATTTCCATTTGAGCTTGCTGCGCCATTTGTTGCTGTCTTGCTCTTTGAGATCTAATTTCAGCAACCTCTTCGTCTGTTCTAACAATAGAAGGAGGAAGCGAAATAGTATCCGCATAAACGTCAAGAATTTGATCTGTTTTAATCTTATCCAAAACCGAAGGATCAACCCCAGCGACTTGACCCGCAAAGCCTGTAAATCTCTCAATAGCAGAAACTCCCAAAAGCTTTTGAGCTTGAGCCATAATAGAAATGTACTCGACTTTTAAATCAATACCCTGAAGCTCTTGAGGCGGCGGCGGGATTAAACCTTGTTTTACATGAATATCAAAAACAATATCTGTCATGGGATCTAATAGATCTTGATTCAATTGCTCTAATACTGGTCCAAGAGCTAAGAGTTTCTCTTCATGCCGCTCTTCAATCTCTCTTGCTGTGATTTGCCTTCTATCTGTATTTGCAAGCATTAAAAACAAGTCCTCATAGAACGCTCGTTGAATTCGACTTCGAACTTGATTTTGCTTCATTTCCATTTCTTGAATTCTAAAGTTGATTTCATGAGATGGCCGAAACCCTTGCTGTCCAGATACCGTGTCAACATAAGTAATATCGCCCGGCAATATACTTGCTGCTGAGTTTTTTAAAGATGTTGGCCCTGTCATAGGAGGCCGGACCATTTTATCAACAGCCTCCATAACTCGCTTCTCGCCATGCTGAAGCTGCTTCACGTCCCCTAAAGCTTCCATGCCAGGACAAGACGTTCCATATACATCCTCACCAGTTGTCTCCCATCTCGGACATAGGATTGGAAAATAATCGAAGCCCCCCTCTTCAAGCAATCGATCTTCGTATGTGGAATCCATTCCGGAATTTGTTCCGGTCTCGTAATAATATGAAATAAACTTTTTGAATTTAGGAAAAGGATTGTTTCTTTTATAGTCTTTATTCGGCATGATAACATGAGTCACGTCTATCCAAGACTGATACATCCCTTGATCATATAAATTTCTTACATGAACTGAAAATTTAGACCAGTCTGGCTTGCCTGTTTTTTCATCAACCTTGCCGAACTGCTCAATAAGCTGAGCCACTGTCATTCTAAATTCTCTGTAAAAAGTATTTACCCTGCCGTTTTGACCTTTCGCAATCATGTAAGATCCAACAGGAAACGATTTAAAATGAATCACTTCCCCAGTAAAATCCTCTTCAATAGAAACAGGAGCAGTACCAAAAACACCAAGGTCTCCATACATAACAGGTAATATATTATAAAGATTCGATTTTAAATAAGACGTGGCCATAATTCTTTGAACGTCATCGAGCCATTTTTTAACTGCTCCGAACTCTGCAAGGTCTGGGTCTGGCGTAGTCAAACGAAACCAAGGCCGAGCAGGTGAAGTTATACCTGCCATCATTCCAGATCTTAAAGTTCTAGCTGCAAGTGTTGCAGTTGAATCAATAATCTTTTGATTTTTTTTCTCGCCCCTATTTGCTTCCGTAATGCTAAACCTAGATCGGCGGGGAAGTATATAATCAGAAATATCTCTCCAATGAGAAATAAATGAAGATCTTTCAGAGTCTAATTGATTTTTAAGAATGTCTAAATGATGACGTTTTGATTTATACATTTAACTACCTAATAAAGTTTTGCCAGATTGAGGAGCAGCTGAATCGACAGGAGTTCCAAGCGGAGAGGTCAGGATTGTCGAAGATCGACCTTTCCCTGACATCATTCGCTGTCTGTTTTTTGCCGTAGCAAATTTAGATTGCTCTTGAGATTTAGCCTCTTGCTCGGCCATTTGCTTTTCTCTTTTTTCTTGAGCAATCCCTGCCTTTCTTGACTCTTCTTTCATGGCTTCCTTTTGTTTTGTTCCGGTAAATACTTCACCAACATCGCCAAGACTTTGATTTACAAAATTCTCTAGTGAATCAAAATATCCGCCGCCGCCACTGCCGCCCATATTAAACCTTCTTTCCTAGCAATAAATCGACGGGCTTATATCCCATCTTTTCTAAGAGTTTTGAATATCCATTGTCATAATCAACAGGAGCCCCACATAAAAAGTATTTAGCGCCATAGTCTTTCAGAACATTTTCAGCATACTTTATGAGCTTTGGAGCTATTCCTCTTTTTGTTTTTCTATATTCTGGCTTTATATAAATCACATCTTGATAAGCCTGTTTTGCATTTACATGAGGATGGCGATTCAGGAAAAATGTGGTGTAGCCGACTAGCTCTTTATTAATTCTCGCAGTAAACGCGAACCAGCACTTACCTATTTCAAGTGCGTCCATAAGATCAGTATTAAGATCAAGGTCGAGATTATTATGCCATGAAGTCTCTTTGAAGTTCTCGTATATTAACGGCATAACTTCATAACGAACATCGCTGAATTTCTCTTGCTTGATTTCTATTTCCACTTTTCAAAGCGTCATTTAATTTTATTTAAGAATCAACCTCTTTATCGTAATCCATTGGATTATATTCGGACTTTAGTCGAATAGGTTTTTTCATAAGCATTTGATCAAAAGATCCTGCAGCCTCATCCAAAGCAAATGTGAGGCACAGAGCGTCGGCAAGATCCGGCGAATAACCAAGCCGCTCTTTGATAAGGTCCTTTGATTCAAGCTGAAACTTCCCATTCTGAAATGTGTACTGAGGGGCAGTGAGTTCACGAGCAAGCTCTGGCATATTAGGAAGTGCGCCTCCTCGCTTGATCCATTCAGCCATCTTAAACCACATCTCGCTGCGTTTGTTAAAGTATGCTGGATCTGTAGCCTTACCAGAGAAGTGAATCTCTAATGGCGAACCTCCGGCTTGAATTAATTGATCAACAACCCCGGACCCATAACCTCCAGTGCCGTCAATGAATTCAATTTCAGACTCCCATTTAATTTTAGCTTGCATGACTCTGGCTGCTATTTCTTGAGTCCTTGCACCTTGCATGATGGCTGGCTTGAATGCCCTTAATCCTTGGCGCGGGAATATAACAGTGCGATCACTCCCGAATCTTGATACGTCCACACCGATTCTCTTCTGAGACCACATGAAATCCTTTTCATGGTACTCGCGCTGCATGGCTATTGAGACCTCATGCGGACCAAGCAATGAGTTAATAGATGAAGGTGGAAACCTACCTAAGACGTTTACGATATACCATGGAGAGTCTGCGCCGTACTTATCACGCTGCTCTTTAGCCCACTGAAGAGACACCCTCGTTGAGCGTTTAGGATTATCAGGATCAGATGTGATCTCAGTCACATGCCATAAGTGCCGCTCGTTTGTTGCAGCCCTATATAATGGACCTTCAAGATGCGTAGGATTTCCAGCCATGATGATCTTGGTCTCTATACCAGATGCAAGACCTGCCTCAGCTGCAGCCATTACGCCGTCCGGTATGCCCCCGACTTCATCCAAGACAAAGAGAACAAAGTCAGCATGAATACCTGCAAGGCTGTCCGCCTGTGAGTTTGAATCGCCGGACCTAGACCATGTACGAGCCGACATATACCAAGTCTCTGGATGATCCTTAGAGAATATCCGAGTCTTAGTCCATTCGAACTGAGCCTTAAGCAGTGGAGATTTGTTCAGCCAGTTGGCCATCTCAGTCCATAGACCATCGGCTAAGTTGTCATAGGATATCGAGGTCGCAACAATCTTGGGATGAGGTCGAGTGAGTAAGAAGTTCCACGCGCACCATGATAATAGGGCTGTCTTGCCTGTCCCTTTTGAGGACTGCATGGCAAGGCGCTGATTCTTTGGGAACGCAGCAAGCACATCACACTGCCAAGGATCTGGCTCAACGCCAAAAACCTCACGCACAAATGAGATTGGATCTTGTCTCCATTTAGTTAATACCGCTGTTGAGTTCATTACTTAGATTTTTTTTTGGTCTTTCCTGCTTTTGATAAAGCTATGGCTATGGCTTGTTTTTGAGGCACACCCTCTTTAATTTGTTTTCTTATATTAGATGAAACTGTTTTCTTTGATGTTCCTTTTTTTAAAGGCATAAGACTTCCTTGTTTTTGGTTACTCTTTAGTTTTTTGCGTATCCATAATAAGATCGTCAAGAGTTACCTTACCAGTATGCTCGACCTGCTCAGTCAAGAGCTTCAGGTTCTTGGCCTGCATCTCAATGGCCTTAACTTTATCGATGAACTTAATCTTTTTCATGAAGCCAGTTTGAATGCGCTCTTGGCCTTTGCCTTCGAACATGTCGGCGACATCGACTCCGACAACAGCTTTAGCTATTTCATCGGGCCATTCTTTTGGCGGCAGCACTGAGCCATCATCGGCCAGGATCTTTCTGATATCGAAGAACGAGAGCTCTCTGATCTCTTTCAAGATTCTTTCACGCGCCCATTCTTTGCGGTCCTCAAGAGCTTTATTATAAAGGTCAAGCTTTAACGCATCTTGCTCTATCCATTTCTTAATGGTCGTGTATCGAATGCGATGCAGAGCAGCAACATCAATTAATGATCCGCCTTCAGCAACAAATATACAAATTTTGTTTATCATATCTGGATCTGAAAAGAAGTCGTACTCGCGCTCGATTTGATTCATCCAAAAATTGTATCAAGGTGAGTCAAAAATTCAAGGTTCAAAAAAACGGTCACGGATGGTCACACTAGTCACACATAAAATCCATATAGGAATAAAATACGAGAATGCATGTGCAGTAACCGGCTTTATGGCGTGAGCACCGTGTTAGCGTGGGGCGTTATACAGCACTAGTAAATAAATTCTTAAATCTTATAATTTATGTGTGACTATCTGTGACTCCGTGACCATACTATAAAATCAACTACTTAACGCACCGTAGTTATCCGTGACCTATGTGTGACCTATGTGTGACCTTTTAAAATTTGGTCACGGATCGGTCACGGATCGGTCACACATACAGTTTTTTCAGAAACATGCCGATAAATTAAGCATGAGACTAATTAACACACTGTGGTATTCGTACATAATCCAGGCCGCTGACAAGAGTAAGCGTGGACCAATTTGGGAAATAACATCACTCAAAAATGAATCTGATGAAGATAAACAAATTATATTGAGTCGATTAAATAGCTTGGCAAAGTCAGAATTCTATATTAATTCTGAAGGTTGGCTTTATTCTAAGAATTATCTGTTTCATCAGAAATCTGAGTCCACACCCTAATAACTTTCTTGTCTGTATTTTTAATAAACCTCTGCTCATATCCCAAAGCCTTAAGAGATTTCGATATAGATTTCTGAGCCCTAATATCAAGCCTTGATGGATCACCTTGAAGGCCATCTATCCATACATCAGTTGTTGAGAATCTTTCTTTGCGGCCCTCCCATGGCTTCATAGGATTGCCAGTCTCAAGCCATTTAATTATTAACTCCTCGTATGGATCTTGCTCGCGTCTAGCCTCTTGCTCTTCTTTCGCCTGATCAGGCACCTCATGCCATGTGCATCCTTGTTCATACAGCCATAGAGCCTCAGCAAATAACTGATCACGGTTATCCTTTATGTATTCAATGTCACAGACTTTAACTCTGATCGGCCAAAACCTTCGACCTCCAGTTTCATCTTGCAAGTATTTATCTTTATTTGTGGTGCCGACAAAGACGCACGTCCTTGGAATATCCACAACTGATCTGCCATATGATGGCCTGTAGGTATCAACCGAACAGCTTAGTTTTTTCTTAATTAAGGTCGAGTCTGATTTCCTGAACTGATCAAGCTCACCGAACTCGACTATCATTCTACCGACAAGACCTTGCTCGAAGTCCTTTGAATCAAGGGATGAGTTAGCCTCAGCGAACCAGTCACCTGCTAGGATCTTTAATGATGTGGATTTAAACGTCCCTTGGCCGCCCTCAAGTATGACCATCGTATCAACCTTGCAACCTGGATTCATGACCCTTGCAACAATAGAGATAAAGAAGTTTCTTGATACAGCTCTTGCATAATCTGAATCCTCAGCGCCCATCGCCTCTTGAAAGAACATCTGAACCCTTGGCGTTTGATCCCATCTGTGAGAGGTGATGTATTCCTTCACTTCGTTTCTTGGATTCTGATAGGCAGCTATTTGTATTGCATCCCAGACGGTATCCTTTTTTAAGGTCGTGAGCTCATAGAACCCTTGAAGTCTTGCCGTGATCTGAAGCCATGAGATGTCATTAAGAGGACGGCGCTCGCCATTCCAGTCCATAAAAACTCTGTGATGAAAGGTATCAAACCAGATGTGAGATTTGAACTCATCCATGTAACATAATATTTTTGCGATATTATCTGAAGAGATGGCGACCTTTCCGGTTTTCTCATTCATCTTAAGGCCTGCTTCGATGTACATTAAAGTCAGATTTCTTGAGACCTTAACCTCAGTCTCAGATGCCTGCTCGTTTGGATTGCTTGGTTTTGCAGGCTCAGGATCTAGGACCTCAACGTTTGAATAGGTCTGAGGTTTTGTAATAGTTCGAACTAAAGGCTTAGCCCATGAGATAAGGCCCGCATGATCCATACCCTCTGATAAGGCATCAGCTGCATCCCAGCCGTCCGATTTATCCGTATCAATGATTTTAACTTCGGCGCAATGATCGGCTAACAGAGAGGCGATATAGGCCATTGCCTTAATCCCTGCATCATCAGCGTCGGGCCATAGGAGTATCTTGCGGCCATAGACAGATGTGAAATCAGCCTTAGATGCAGACTGAGATCCATTCGGCCAGGTCGTTGCTACATAGGCCGACGTGATTTTCATAGCAGCGTCTGCAGCCTTTTCCCCCTCGCAAATAAGAATAGGTTTGTCAGGATTTTTAAGAATTAAATCTAAGTTATATATAGGCCTTGGACTAGGCCATGCTCTTTGTACCCACCGGCCTGAGGTATCATAGCTGAAAGGCTTAAACTCCTTAGATCCATCGGGTAAATTGTACCTATAAATGTAGAATAGAGGATCACCTTGACCATCCCTGTAGCACCATGTATGACTCGGCCCAGATCCTAAATGGATTTGTTGTGGAGGGGCCGCGTTTGGTGGTGGTTTTATCAAAGCGGTCTTCTCTTTTTTAACGACCGGATAATTTAACTGCGGTCTAGGTTTATCACCAAGATATTTTTCCTTAAGTTCTCTGGCGGCCTGTCCGTTATTTAAGTTCTTACATTTTGCATAGTAAGAAATAATATCATGCCCTCTCTGGTTCGCATCAGCAAAGTCTGCCCACTTGCCAGAGGTTAAGTTAATTCTAAATGAGGTTCCTTTGCCGCCGAGGATACTTGCTGCAACGTACTCATTCCCCTTGATCTCGCCGCCTGGACATAGATCAAAGACAATAGAATTTATATGAGGACGCAGCTGTTCTGCGATCGCTTTAAAATCAAAGTTCTGATTTTGGTTTGTCATTTATCGTCTCTGCTCGTTGTTCATTTAAATCATCCAATGAATAAATAATCTTCCCGATGCCGCCAGCTTTTTGAACGGCATTGATAAACGCGATCTGCTCAGGGCTCGCTTTAAACCCTAGAGTCTTGCATTCGATAGCTGTAAAGACTGCGACCTTAGTACCGACCATGTCTGGAGTAATTGTTTTCGTCGTCCAGCCAATAAGATCGGAGCTCCCTTTACAAAGGCCAGCATGAAGAGGACGTGCGTTTTTTATAATGACATCTTGAGGTGTGATTCTCACTGAGGTTTCCATCGGAGGCTTAAAGAATTTATTTCCTACCCAGCCAAAACCAGTGTTTTGTCTAAAGATCCTGTTTCCTGTTTCAGTAAAGTAATACTGAACAAGGTTGATAAGTTCTTTTTCGCTCATAAAGAAGCCTCGTAATCACGAATGTTGCCAAGCAAATCTTCAGCAAATCTAATTTCTGATTCACTCACAGTGCCAGATATTACCGCCGTCAAAAAAGATCTCATTGAAGGAGGATAATTTTTCAAACCCCTTAAGCTTAAAGCTTTTACGATTAAAGGCTTTCGAAGATTTTCATAGGCGACCTGTCCTAAAGTATTATCGTCACCTTTATACCCGGCCAATCTAGCGGCTTCAGTTCCATTACCCTCATAAAAATTAACAAAGAGCTGTTGTTTTACAGTCAGCCCGATCTTATTTACAGACACACTAGCCCCCAACTAAAGAGATGTTATTTATTTAATTTCTTGCGCTGCCTTGATTGCATCACATGATGAGCCCATCTGTGAGGATGGCTGTAACCACGAGATATTCCGAGTGCGACAAGTTCATCTTTAGTTTTGGCCTTGGCCCTGTCTACATCTATTTTTGTTTTTCTGAACTGCGTCTTGTCGATTTCTTTTAATTCAGTCGCGTCAAATTCTGGCAAAGCATTTTGAGTTTGTTCCTTAATGAAGCTATGCCCACATTCTTTGCACGTCTTTGCAAGCGATGGCATCGCGGCAAAACAAACAGGGCATACCTTTACAGATCCAATATCATCTTTTGGTTTTTTCTTAACGCCATCAAGTGACCACTCCCTATGATCATCGGGTAGCCCATGCTTTTTAAACAATCCTACATGATCTAAGTAAATGATATGATCTTTACCTGGATGTGGACGAAGGCCTCGGCCCATCATTTGAATAGCAAGAGATGTTGACTGAGTAGGTCTTAGAAAAGTAATACACTCAATCGCAGGGATATCTAGACCAGTTGTTACAAGATCAACAGAAGTTAAAATCTTAAGTGATCCTGCTTCAAATCTTGCCAGGGATTCTTTTCGATCCGACCTATCTGTCTTTCCATCTATGTGCTCCGCATAAATACCTTCAGATATAAAAAAATCGCGAACAAATATTGAGTGCTCAACCGATGCACAGAAAACAAGATTCCTTTTTCCACTACATTTTGTTTTATATTCAGCAACAGCGTTGCCAGTGATTGATTTATCCATCATCTTTTCTTCAATATCTGACTTTACATAATCACCCATCCTAACTTTCAGGCTTGAAGAGTCGAATTCTCTTGGCGCAAAAGCCCTGTAGTCACAAAGAAATCCATTTTGAATTAACCATGAAACATCAGGACCATTAACCATATGAGTAGCGAACAGCCTAAATCCTTGCCCATCTAGCCGGCAGGGAGTAGCCGACATTATAATGTGATACGCGCTATGGAAGTACTCATAAACAGTGGCCCATGTTCGAGCTTGTATTGAATGTCCCTCATCCCAAAAAATTAAATCGGGCCGAGGTAATTCTGCAAATCGTCTATACAAAGTTTGAATAGAACATATCTGAATAAGGCAGTTTTTATCTTGAGCAAATCCTGCTGCAATAAATCCAAAAGATAAACCAATCTTATCTAAAGCCCTGGCTGTTTGAAGAACAAGCTCAACTCGATTACAAATAAACCAACATCTTGTTTTTTTTAATGAAGCAAGACGAATCATCTCTGCAGCAATGGCAGTTTTTCCAGACCCAGTGACGCTCTGAAGAATTATAGCGCGATGTCCTTCGCGCATTGATTGCTTAATCTCTTCAATTATTTTTATTTGATAATCTCTTAAGACCAAATTGATTTCTTCCAATCACAGGCTCAACGTTAATTATATCTTCAATTGTCCATCCATAGCGAAACCGTGATCTTGCCGCGTAGTATTTAATATTATGCTCTTCGCAAAAGTGAGATAAGGATCTGTACTCTTTCCCATTATAAAAAATCTTTTTGCATTTTCTAGTATTCTTTCCTTGATCTTCCATTAAAATAAATCTGCAATTTTCTGGGTAATAGTTTTTGTTTGAGTCAATCCTATCTATAGACAGACCCTTTCTATAACCGCTCAAAATTGCCCAGTTGTAAAAAGCTTCAAAACTTTCAAGCCATTCTTTACATACAGAAATGCCGCGATCACCATAGAACCTATAGTCCTTTGATCTTTTGTCGTAGCATCTGTATTTCATTTTATGAAGAACGTCGTAAAGTCTTGTAGAATCAGGACTGAAGTTTTTCTTCATGCTTAGCTTCATCGGTTTTCAATACAGTGAGAGTCGATGGGCGAACCTGCTTCATAATAAAATCATGAGCAAAGATAGATCATTGAACAAACTTATCGATGTCCTCACGCTTAATCGTAGTCTCTTGTGATGTCATTACATAATGGCCAGCTGCTAGATTTCTAAAGTCGTCTCGCTTAATTTCCATCATAAAGGTATCTCTCCGTTATCCGCACCTGGCGCATGGTTAAATGGTTTTTGTTTAATGTGTGGTAAGTCTTTGGCTCTTGCTTTAACTTCGTCATCATCGACGATGACCTCAGCTTCAGTCTCAACTTGATTGCCAATGAGTTTTTCTAACCTTGATGTAGGCTGAACAGTTTTTTCTTGAGGCACTTGTTCTTCTTGCTGCATCTCTGGAGTTAAATCATAAGTCTCATCGTCTGCTCTTAATGCGCCGTCAAGATCTGTGGAAACAGGGAGGCGTTTAATCAATCGTCTGAGTGCAGTTTTCTTATACATCTCATGCTTAAATGCTCCAGCCCATGGACCTTTGTCTTTAGATCTTGATACGTTTTTAACCGCATTGATCTCATCCATAGTTAGGACTTCAATATAGACTGCATTATCTTTTGTCTTGGCCAGTGCGTAACAGCCTATGACTTGGCCTCGATCAATGAACATGTTCGGCTCATGATTTAAATGCTCACCGTCTGAATCCACCCAGTACTTGAACTTGTCTTTTTCATAAATGATTTGAGACGTGATGGATGAGAGCTCGCCAGAGTTTCTCACAAGCTTAAGTAATCCGCTGAGCATAGGCATATACTGAACCTGTATAGTATCGTCCTTACGTTTAAACGTAACGAGTGCTGCCTCTTTACCGTCAAGCTGTAGGCCCTGGCTTGCGGCCTTCATGCATGCAGCAAAGAGAGAGTTTCGATCTGCTTGGACAATATCTGGCGTTTGTTGAATGGCAGTTAGAACTGTTCGGATAAACCTATCAGTTGAAACATGTGAAGGGAGGGCCATTTTAAATTGAGACTCGAGAGCTTTAATTGAATGCTTAAGCGATTCAATCGGCGTGATGTTAGACATTTTCAACTCCTAAATGTTAGACTTGTTGCTTAATAACTATTGCCCTAGGCCAAAGATGTAATCAACAAAAAACAATTCTTAATTTTTAATTATTTTATTTAAGATAATTTATGATTAAAAAAAATTCTAAGCACTGGGATTTTGATAAATCAGATCATCACTATTCTAGTCCTAAATATAAAGCTAGGCATCGAATTAATAAGACTCCAAAAAAACACAGTCTTAGATTTAAAAAACAAAAAAGAAACCTAGAATCAAATAAAATTAATTCTTAAATATTCCAGCTCCCGCTCCTGCTCCTGCTCCAGCTCCAGCTCCAGCTCCCGCTCCAGCTCCTGCTCCAGCTCCAGCTCCCGCTCCTGCTCCCGCTCCTGCTCCTGCTCCCGCTCCCGCTCCTGCTCCTGCTCCAGCTCCAGCTCCCGCTCCTGCTCCTGCTCCTGCTCCCGCTCCCGCTCCCGCTCCCGCTCCAGCTCCTGCTCCATGCTGCTTTAAGTATTGTTTGATTTTGCATTTTATTTTTGTTTTGTGATTGGTGATGGAATTTCTGTAACATCAAGCAAAGCACCTCTCGAAATTACTACGGGCCTTTTGTATGGCTCGGCTTCTTTATGCGCGCCAGTATCGACAAAATCCGCCCATCTTTCTGTTTCTGGAATCCATGCGGCTTCATCAACTAACAACTCAAGATTATTTATTGCTTTTAATCTTCCGGTATAAATCATTGTCACTGTTCTAAAAGCGTAAACTTTACTAATTTCTAGAAAAGATTCATTGCTTTCTTGTTGTGTTTTATCTTCACTAATTAACATTTTAATAAGATCAAATTTGTTCATTTGTTTTTCCTTTTGTTGTTTATTTAATTTTAATTTAAAATTTTTCTTAATTTTTCTCATCCTCCGCAAGTGCTTGTCTGGCTTTAATAATTGCAAGAGTTAATGCTGATGTGTCTTTGTGAGGAAATTGTAAATGAGCCTCAGCGTGACCAATCAAGTCTTTTAAAAGACTCTCAAGCTCCGCGACGATTGCGAGATGGTCTTCTTTCGGGATAACCTCAAGCCATTTTGTCATTTGCGAAACAGAATTAGTGCCTGGATTTACAGATTGAACAATTGTATATATCCATCTGTCTTCGCCTTTAACGGTTAAATCAATGTCGCCAAGTTCAGGTTTAAATCTGACAGGAACATCTCTTTGATTTCCTAGTGCTTTTACCCAAAAAGTCCTGACCTGCTTTTCAGTTTTCATTTTCAACCTCGAAACACTTCGTCACATAACATATTCCAAACAACCAATAACCCTCACAGTAATAACCTTGAGATATTCCAAAATCTTTCTTACCAAGCACTCTCCAAACCATTGCTTTCCACCATGGGAAATCGTCACCAGTGCGCATTCTGAATTCGTTTGGCTCAATGACTTTACCCACCCTCACTCCACTTTTTAACCTGCTTTTCAGTTTTCATTTAGAGCCTTTGAGAAAGTGTCGTGATATTGCCACAACTTTTTCAGGTTGTTTTTATCTTGCTCATCGAGCGTACCAAAGTTTTGAGATTCATAAATCCAAATCCCAAAAGATATTATTTTTAAACCAATTTTTGCTTTAAGTTTTTTCATCCCTCACTCCACTTTCTAAGCCGCTCGATGGCTTGATTGTTTTTAATCCAAATTCCTTCCCACTCAATGTAAGTTGGATACCCTCTTGTGACTTGTCGATGTGTTGTTTCCAATGCTTCCACACATTCCAGCAAAATAGGCAGCACTTCTTTCATGGCGGAATCGTAACCAGCTCTAAATTCATCAGAACACAACGAATGATAAAAACTTACTTGTTTAGTTGCGTAGTCATTAGCTAACTCATTTTTATTATTTTTTCTGTGCTCAATCTTTTCTTTTAGTGTGGCATTTGAAATCATAAAATTTCCCGAATAATTATTTTTTCCCAAACTTCAGCAGTTTGACCTGGGTCAATCGTACAAAAAGCATTCATGCCTTTATGATACCACACAGTCCACTCTCGAGGATCTTTTGGAGTTTGATATATTTCCCACTTTAATCTCATTTCAAAAACAGAAATATATGTTTCCATTTCTCTTTGATTTTCCAACACTCCATGTTTATTTAAAAAAACATATTCAAACTTGTCCCATCCATCGCATCTTACTTTATGGCCATCTAATAGCGCTTGCATTGCCTGTGTAAAAGTCATGTTATGCTCCAACAAAAAAGCGCCCCAAGAACAACGGCGGTGCGAAAGGATACCTTGTAATTCAAGAGGCGCTTAAATTTTAGTATTTACCTTTTGGTTTTGCTTTTGGCATTGGCTTTTTTGAGCCAGCTTTTTTTCCTGTTTTTTTCATAACCCCTCCTTTGGCTTTTTGAATGTTATCTTAAAGTTTCTGTAACCGTCACGCTTAACCATATACTCAGATGGTCCGACGAGCCCTGCACTTATGCTGTAGCTTAAGCCCTTAACTTTTTCCGCATCCCCAATGATAGTCAAAAGTTCAGCTTTAATGCCATCCTTTTGTGAATCAAGAATCCTAATTTGATCCGAAACTTTTTTGTATTCAATCGCAAGCTCATCCATTCTATCTGTAGGATCTAAGATTTTACCAGGCTCAGCATGAGCGTAAAGTTCTTTAATAAATTCAGCGTCTTTTTCAAAATTAACCTGTGGTTCAATGTTGTTCTCAATGTCATGCCAGAACTTCTCAGCCTTTTTAAAGATCGCATTCCCTATAGCTGGAGAGTAAGCCCTCTCGATAACAGTCAGGCTATTCCCTCCGACAAGAGCACAAAGATAGGTTTTGTTTTTACCAGACACTAGCATTTGATGCTGAACTTGAAGCTCAATGTGCGGAGGAGCTTCTAGGTTTATACCGTCATCAATCCAAGTCTTTGCGTATTGAATGCCGTCAACATTCTTAATTTCGACAAGAGCATCTTCTGATGGAATGTAATAATCAAACGATGCACCTATGTTTAAATCTTGAATTCTTGCATAATCTTTAAATGGCTCAATATCTGACCATCCTTTTTCTTCTGCCACGCCCCTAGCAATAGAATCCTCAAGCCTTGAGCCCCACTTCATTCTTTCGTTTTCTTCTATTAGATGAACTCTTTTTGATTTCTTTCTATGATACAATTCGAATTCTGTAAGATACGGGGATATTCCAAAAAGTGCGGCGATTTCTGTAGACGTTAAATCTTGAGACCTCATAGTCAGCCAATGGTCTCTTGACTCGGGCTTAATCCATTCGCGCTTAAGCATGCTCAACTCCTAAATGTGTTTTGTTGCGAGACGTTTTATGTATTATGTTGAGACATATTGCAAATAAAATTTCAGTTTTTGAATAAATGCCCGATAATTGTCTTATGAAAAAAATACTATTTATCAAATTAGCCGTTGTTTTATTAAGTGCGTGTCAACCCCCGTCAGGAGGTGGATCTTCTAGCGAAAGCGGAGTTTCACAGATTCCAATTGTTTCAAAGTCTTGTGAATCCACCTTGCAAAGAGCATGGGTCAATGAAGTAAATAATTTAGTTTATGAGTTTCATTCTAGTTGTATTGGATACATCCCTTCTTGCGATGCGCAGTTTGATTACAACATAGATGAAATTGACTACTCTGGAGGGACCATAAGCGTATCAGTAACTCATTCGGCAAATGTTACGGGATGCCCCTCAGTTGGAGAGCAGGCCGTTTGTACTTTTGACTATGAATCCGTTGCAGGACAAAGGAGCGGCATGTATGTCAAATGCGGAAATGGACCAGTTGTTTATTATAGAAATAGCCATGGAGTGCCTTAAAAAGGTTTAAGAAATCCGACCAAAACCATTGTCTTGGTTCCCTTTATGGGGCGCTCTGTTCGATAAGAACCGCCTCCATTTCTTTCAATCTCACCATTTGGCTTTAACCCTGAAGTTGTATTTCCTTCACAAAGAATCATCTGTCCTGGCTTATGTTCGAATTCTAAAACGCATCCTGTATGACCATTTGAACTCGGTGGATAATTCCAAATTGCAATTGCACCAGCAGCGGGAATCTTTTTTACTCTTTGTTTTTTAGAAGTCTTGTTCCAAACTGTCATACAATGTTCGCTTGCAAATATAGGTGAATCAATACCAGTCTTTACTTCAGCATAAGCAAGGCATGATTGAACATAAGACATACACCAAAATTCACCCTGCGCTCGGCCAATAGTTTCTTGAATAAGTTCAACTATAGGTCCATCATTGCGTCCTGATTTTTCGCGAACACCAACCAAAGACTCACAAGCCAAACGAAACAATGTTCGAGCATCTTTTGTTTTGATTGCCTCTTGAGCTAAACCATTTAATTTTAATTTTTCATCAATGTATTTAACAAGTTTAGATTCTATTGATCTCATTGTCTCGCTCCCTCATTGATCTTTTATTTATATTTAATTTTTGCCGATGAATAATCATGGCTTGCGGGATGTGAATTGTACAAGAAAAATTATTTGAGGATATATCATGATTAAGAGAAACAGTTATAACTTCAGCAGTTTCTCTAACAACAATTCCCACGGTTTCAATTGGATGATAATGAGATTCAATTTCGTCTATGTTCTTCCAAGCGTCCTCGGACACGGCATCTTTCCAAAGAATGTACTCTATGGCGTACTTCATTTTGAAAACCTTTTTCCATTAACGACACAAGAAACTTCATTGCCAGTTTGAAGTATTGGAATCTTTTGATGATAGAATAAACCAGATTCATGCTCAACATAAACTAAACCAAAACCAAGCTGCCATTGATGATGATGCTTAACATATCCAAAAACTTTGTCTTTTCTTTTGTCGCCAAGCCATCCCACAGAAAAACAAACGTGGTTCGTTCCATCAAGCCCTACAATATGCGACTCCTCAATTCGATGAATGTGACCATAAACAAGCGAGCAAAGGGCCTTTGACGCTGTCATTTTTGCCGAGCTCGCAAGAGGCTCATGCCTTGCCTTTAAATATGAATCAAGAATCTTGTGGCTTTGATTAGGGCCATAGGGAACAAAGGTCCAATTCGGACGGCCTGCTATTTTTAAAATGTGCTCTGTTGATGTAACGCCAAACAATTGAGGACAAACGCTTGAAATAAATCTTTCAAGTCTGAATTCGTGATTTCCTTCTAAAAAAATTTTCTTTGCATTCGGAACTGTTTTGTCAAACCAATCAAAGCACTCAATAACTTTTTCAACTTCCTCGGTCAAATTATGTAACATTTGAGGATGCTTCCCATGCCCATTAACCGCATAGAAATCAGCGAAATCACCAAGGAAAACAATTTCTTTAATATGTGATTTATGGTGTTTTATTACATCCTGAACAAGTGCAAATGCTTTTTTATGCTCATAGGGAACGTGTGTGTCTGGTATGATAACAGCTAATTCCACAACTCATGGTCACACATATTCACTTAAAGAAAAGCGTTGACTGAAAAATAGGACAAAGGTTTAGTTTCTAAAAGAGGTGTATGGTGGCTAAGGTCGAAATCATCATTGAGGATTTGCCAGGGGATAAAGTTAAGATAACATCTAATCCAAGTATGGAGACGATGATTAAGATGGAACTCTCGGGATCAAACGAACTTACCTCAGCGCATGGATACGCTTATGCATGCCTGAATGAAATTCGAAAACTTTCCAAATCCCAAGATCCAACAAATAAGTTACTCATCCCAAGATTAAAATGATGGTCGAGAGCCACATCTCAGAATGCGGCACTGTCATAATGATCGTCATTAAACAAGACGGCCAAGAAAACATCAATATAGAACTAGAGCAGGACGAATGTCGTAAGCTTATGCTTATGCTTGGAGACACTCTTATAAGAGCAGGGGTTATGCATGAGTTCCACACCGCCGCCAGACCAAAAGAAAAAAACTAATCCCGATAAATTTGGAAAACTTGTGGTTAAATTAAAACCAAGTCAGCCGCTATTTATAGGCGATGACATAGCCATCATGTATAATAAACACACTGACAATCAAATTAGCTTGCTCGTTATTGCCCCAAGAGATATCAAAATCAAACGATGAAAATAAATAATAAAGATAAAACCCATTGCCCCAAAGGTCATCCATACTCAGATGAAAATACTTATATTACAACAGAAGGTGGAAGGAAATGCAGGGCTTGTAAAAAAATAAAGTATCTTATCGACAAGCGTTTGCGTTCTCTATCGCATACTGTTTCACCGCTGCAAATAAAAACCCCATGAAGTTAATACTCGATCTTTTTATGAAATTAGTTGATCTACCCACAAATCCAAATGGATGCTGGATTTTTAAAAAACGTAAAGACAGATTTGGCTACAGCTCTGTTTCATTTTCTAATTCAAAACCAATGCTTGCTCACAGATTTTCATACGAGCTTTTTAATGGAGATCAGCCAGGGGATCTGTATGTTTGCCACAGATGTGACAATAGAGGCTGTGTAAATCCGGCGCATCTATTTCTTGGAACGCCTCAAGATAATATGGATGATATGTATAAAAAGAAAAGAGACTATTCTAGCAAAATTACTCATTGTAAAAATGGGCATCTTTACGATGAAAAAAATACATATACTAACAATCTAGGCCATAAGCGCTGCAGGACTTGCAATAGAGAAAGAGCTAGAAAGTTAAAAAGAAAATCACTTGCAAGTACAGTTGTTGATTAAATAATCTTTGGCTAAGGCAGTTTCTTTTTGAGATAAACAATAATACCCATCAGCTGTTTCAATAGGTACAATATCTGGCTGCCCTAAAGTAAAGTTTTTTTTGTCTATTACTGGATAAACACGCGCCTCGTTTAATTGAAAGTCTACCACAGTTGGATGAAAGTCAGGGGCATCGCTGCAAGAGAGCAGACTAGCGCTTGCTAATACCGTTAAACAAATCTTGTTCAAGTTTAATTTTTTCAGCACGCAATTTGTCCTTTTGTTCTTTTGTTAATCCGCCTTGCTTGTCAGATACTTCATCGTAGGCGAGAATAATTTTTTCGTATTTTTCAATTGTAGTGGCAATGTGCTCTTTAATTCGAGCCGCAGCTAGCTGTTCTTGTACTTCTTTAGAAGCAACAGACCATAAATACTCTAAGAGTTTTGGAATGATCGCAGCAATAAGACCAGCCAGCCACGCTTGCATATTAACCCACCTGAGCTTTTTCGATTTGCTCAATCAATGATTTTTTAAGCAATGGCAAAAGAACAGGAACCAATGCATCGTCAATTTTGTTTTCTGATTTTGCTACGACATCCATCAAAGCAGGCTCAGCAATCTCAGCGATAAGATCAACAATCATAGGCTTTGCGTGTTTAACAACAATCTCAAGTGATTTTTTTCCGATATCGTCCATGTTATTTTCCTTCCTTAGTAGTTTCAAGTTTTGTCTCGATCCTTGTTAGTCTGTCATTGATTTGAATTAATTGAATCCTAACTTCTTTATTTAACTCTTTTGATTCAGATTTAATTTCTGTAATCTGAGATGCAGAGGAGTTTGAAGTGTATGCAATAAATGATAGCCACATTATCCCTCCAATAACTGCAGGAACGCTTGCTATAACTGCCCATAAAGGAATAGTGGTCCTTTCGTTTAGGTTCATTATCTTGGTCCCGTAATTGAAACATAAGCATCAAAATCAGCATTTGGCCCATAAATTATGCACGATGTAGCACTTGAACATGAGCATGATGTTGATTGAACTGTTGCAGATTTTACAGTCACATTACAACTATATGGTGTTGCCGAAAAAACTCCAGATGAAATTGTAAGAGCGCATGATGTAGTTGATCTATTTCCAACAGAAAACAAAAAACCAGTTTGATTTGTAATTGATGACGAAGCATCGCAATTTATATCAGCGGCTTCAAATTTATAAGCTCCATTATAAGCGCTTGTCACCCCACCCACAAGCAGAGGAGCGTTCTGGTTCTCGATCCAGCCTTGGACTTGTACCCTTGCAAAAATATCAAATGTTTGAGTGTTTCCCCAATCCGTTCCTAACCTTTTTGTGACAGCCGCCGTGCCTGACGAACTATAACCTAAAGTTAAATAGGTTACGCTCGGCTCAATTAAAGTATACATAGCACCTGCCAAGCCAGTTGTCGCAGATCCCATGTTTCCAGCGATTTGGAGAGTAGCAATTGAACTAGATGAAGTAATCCCGGTTGGAAGAGAAACCCTAGCCTCAACCCCAGTATGTGAGCCAGTTGTAAACCTGCATTTTACAAACAAGTCTTGACCGTCTCTTTTGTGAAAACAAGTGGGACTTGTCACGGTCCCAAACCCAGTAAAAGTCGGAGTGTATGAAGTCCACGCATAATTCGACTGATCCATGCGAATAACATTTCCAACTATCCAACCTTGAATTGGAATTCTTGCAAAAAATGAATATGTATTTCCAGCGACTACAAGTGCATCCCCGTTTCTTTTTGTAAGACCCGAGGCTGTCGATGCTTGAACACCAAATGTTACATACCCAACTGATTGCTCAACTAATACATAAGTTGAAGATGCGTCCGCAGCAGTGCCAGTCATCACTCCAACAATCGAAAGAGAAGGCAATGTTGACATAGACAGCAGAGATCCTGGTAATGAAACTCGCGCCTCACTTGCCGCAGGCGAGCCTCCAATTGTGTAAGTACATCTAAGAAGTAAATCCTGACCTTCTCTTGCATGTTCACAATTTATAGAAGATTGCGAACCCATTGATGTAAAAATAGGTGTATATGAAGTCCACTGATAATTCGCGGAATCTGTTCCAATGTTCCTATTTAATCCAGCATAGAAATTATCAACCTTTATATTTGTCCCAGTCGTTGCATTCGAATCAATGACCAAATCATAAGGTCCATCAGTACTCGATCCGCAAGGAGCTTGAACTGTATATCTTTGAACTCTATTTTGTTGCTGAACCATGGCCGTAGAAGTTCCACTAACCTGAGCTCCGTTATTCTCAAGGTAAACATCATAATGAGGAACAGAGCTTGACGATGTAAAAACATCAACAGAGAATTCGCAGTTTCTACCATATAGCTCTCGATCAAATGCCTTTGCTCTAAGCTTAGCAAGACCCGAGGCTGATGTTGCAGTTAAACTCAAGGACTGAGTCCCTTGAAGTCTTTCAGTTGTAGTTAGTGCGCATGTAGCAAACGAAGTACAAGCTATTCCTGCAAGGTTTTTATCCATGTAAGGATTAACCGCATAGTTCCTAAAGCCTGAGTTATTCCCATCAATGTAATCAGCGCCTATCGTTCGAACCGTTTGAGCATGCGTAAACTCAGCGAAAAATAAAACTATAAACAATAAATATTTAAACATTAATCTCTCCTAGAAAATTCAGACCAAACTGTACCATTCCAGTATAAATCCAAAGTGTCGTTGTTATATGAATACCATGGACCATTAAGGCTTAAACCGTTACCATCCTCAAGCAAAATGTAATTGGCATCAGATGTTCCAACAAGGCGCATCTCTTGGCCGACGATAGTTCCATTTGTTATTTGAGGATTCGCTGAAACATCACTCTCTCCAGAGATAGATCCTACAACAAACACCATTTGTTTATTTGCAGTCGTTGACATGTGCGATGCGCCAGACGTAATGCCTGTTGCTGCGACTACAGATCTAGGCGATCCAGTTGATCCAAATAATGTTGAACTACCGCCGCCAGATCCACCGACAACTTGCCATCGTGTGGAGTTATTATCATAAGCCAAGATAATCGCAGAGCCTGCAAGCATCGTGAGATCTTGATTAGTCCCTGTCAGAATTCTATTTGCAGCCGTGCCGCCAGAGTTATTGATAATCGTAATGGTTGCGCCAGTATCATTTTTTAAAACGATGATCTGCCCATCTGCAGGTGAGGCTATATTGTTAATCGAAACAAGAGATGTATTTGTTAAATCAACGAATGATCTTGTCGGCGTAATGCTTTGATTTGATCCTGTTGTTGTAGAATCAACTTGCTGCTCTAGTCTTAAAAAAGACTGCATGATTAAAGATCCGGTCATTGTATCGCCAGCTTTTGCGACTCTTGCAGCAATGGCCGCATTTATTGTCGTAAGATCAGAGTCATCGAGCAGTAGAGATGTGTCAGCAATACCATGGATGTTTGTCGTATCAGCTTCATGGGCTGCAACGGAAACAACAGTAGGACCTGCATCAAGTCCATCGCCTGTTGGATTAACAATGATTGAAGCTCCAGGATTTCCAACTAAGCCAGCTGGTAAAACACCTGAAAACGTAGATGGATTAACCGTGACAGGTAATTTAAGAGAGCGATCAAGCTCATCTTGTTGTTGCTGATCTATCATCACAAGTTTATCAAACTGATCTTCATGAATCTCTGGAAAAAATGCGCCCTGATTTCTGATATCAGTTTCTTGAACAAGAGGGATCACTCGTCTGATAGTTAAAACGTAATCGACCTTTAAATCACCCTCAGCATCGATCCAGTCAAAAGCGCCATTTACAAGTGGGATAGTTCCACCATTTACTCCGCCAACTCCAGTCACTGAATAATGAGTTGTCTTAGTTAAAACAGTTTCAACGTCTGAGGTATCTCTGACAATGACTTCAATATCATCGTCGTCAAATATTCGAAACGTGTAGTTGTAGGTATCGACAGAACCATTCCCGACATAATCATTTCGATTATTTGCATTTGATAACGACATTTATAAACCTCGACTCATTTCAAAAAAAATTACTTATTTAGTCAAATCAATTTCCAGCCTTACCAGTTATTAAACCTCTGCTAAAATCTATAGGTCCAGTAGGCTCAGCCTTGCCAGACTCAACATCCATTAAATAACCTACAGGTCTACCCAAAGGTCCAGTTGGTAAGCCAGTCATGATACCGATCATTTGCAAAGAGTCTTTAATGGTTTTCTTTTTTAACTCACCGCGATCAACAGCATCTTTGTAAATTGCCGCCGGAACCCCTGCCCCTGCTTCAACAATGGATAGCACTGGAGATAAACTTAATCTGTCATCAGCGATATTCTTTGTGAACGCTTTATTGTAGGCTGCGACTCCTAGTTGTCCAACATACGGCACTGTTGCTGTTGCTGTTTTAAACTGCGAGCCAAAGAATACCTTCATCGCATCATCTAAGTATTCATTGTCATCGTCATCATCCCAACTGTTTCCCATTGCTCTGACAATAATCTCAGATAAAACTGCAGGCAGCATAAAGGCTGTAAGGTATAAATAAAACCCTCTCCCCATGCCTTTTCTTAATCCCACGTCTCTTTGAATTCTCTGAATCTCTGAACCATTTAAATTTGCCAACATGTTAAAATAAGAAACAAACTGCTTAAACATCATCTCAGTCGGAGTCCCTGTTTCAAACCTTGAAACATCCTCAGGATTTGTTGTCCCTTGAGTTGTTCTGACTGCAGAGTCTGCCATCCTGACAGCTTCAAGATCAGTCATCTTTTGCTCAATAGCTTGATCATAAGCCCCTCGCCAAACAATAGCATTAACCATGTTTTGCGCATGCATCTGTAAAAAATAAGCGTGCCTTGATGAGAACTCTTTAGCCTTTTCAAAGGTTGTAGGATTAACAAGGATCTCTTTAACTTGCTGATGTATTTCAAAGATGTTTGATCCTTGAGTTGATTTCATCCAGTCAGATTTTTCCATGATCGCTTCGATCATAGCCTTATTATTAACAGTGTACTCAGCCATAGCGTTTCGAATGTACTTCGGCTGAACCTTAGACATAGCAACAACTAGACCTGTCACTTGCTGCAGAGTATTGGTCACATTACCCATCATGATCTGCATGGCCACGTTTCGCCGCAATACCCTTGCAGCTGCGTCCGTTGCCTTACCTAAGCCTGTAGCTGATGGAAGTATCGTCTGTTGCTGAGCAGCCCTTTGAAGCCATGGCACGAGCATTTCAGATGCAATCTGGGTATCGATCTTTGAAACAGATTGTCTAAAGCCTGGATCAAGAGCAATCCTTGAGACCTCTTTAACCCTTGGCTCGATGTAAGTAAATCTCAATACACCATCGATATGCCCACCTAATAGATTCATATCGAGAGATAATGGAACAGTGTAGCTTTCCACACGAGATTTTGTGAACCCTTTGCCAGTCGTAGGAAACTGAAACGAGTTATTGTTATTCTCAAACTGCTCTCTCTCTTGCCTGACCTTTGCGTCCTCATTAGTATAAGGATCTGCTTTTGCTGGGACATAGCCGCCTCGAAACTTAACTGGACCTTCGCCGAAATCAACCTCAAGCTCTTTGGCCGTGATCTCGTTAAAGTAATACCCAAACATTTCCTTATGAGCCTTTTGAGATTCAGGCTTTAAAGACTCCAAAAGATCCCAAACATTTTGCGCGAACTGGAAATCAGCCTTAGTTAAAACCTTTTGCTGAACCATTCTCTTAATGAATCGATCCCAGTTCTCGGTGTTTAAAGTTCCATCTGCGTTTTGTTCGCCCCATTTGCGACCTAATAGTAATTTCCTAAGATTAGATTCATTGCCTGAGTGGAGAACTGCCATCATGAGCTCAGCTTTATTTTGAAAATTAAACTCCAAATCATCAGCAACAATTTTATCGTTTGTTAAATTTGATCTGTATCCATCAAGCAAGTCTTTGTACTTTTTAAGAACTTCATTTTTCTGAAGGCGATACTTTGCCGTCGCATCTGAAACAGGCTGCCAAATATACTTATGGAAAGGACCATTGTCTTGAACGTCCATAGCTTTTGCCCATGACTCAACTCTTGTCAGAGACGCACGAGCTCCAAGTAAGATCATTTTAATCTTACCCATCTTGGTAACGGTTTCTTCATACTGAGTTTTCACATCTGGAGTAATGGCATCGACCTGAGTTAAGAGCTCTTCTTTAACTTTATCAAGGCTCATCTTTTTGCCATCGATTTGAATCTCTCTGCGAGATTTTGCAAGATCATAAAGAGCGTCTACAGAATCTCTCATCTCAACAAACACATCATAGGTCACGTTCTCATAGTTTCCTTTTTGCGCCGTCGCTGAATCATACAAAGCTTTAACCATAGAGTAGGTTTCAGGATCATATTGCTTCATAGATTTTAAATACTCTTCAGCTGTCTTATCAGCCCTGACAATTCCAAACTCTGCAAGGATCGCTTTTGCCGCATTGACTAGATCAACGTCTCGGCTCTTAGCTATGTCCTCATCTTTTCGAAACATTTTTTTAAATTTATCGAGGGATTTTTTAACATCCTCTTTTGCATCCATCGCTTGAAGATAGAGCTCAAAGTTCAAGTATTCTTTTCTCTTTGCTTCAAATGCTTTTTCAAACTCGCCTTGCTTATAAAATTTCGCAGCTTGAATAGAGAATTTCTTTTCGCTGTTTCTATAAATATGGGGCTTGATATCTCGAACGTTTGTTGCTGCAATTAATTTAACCGCTTGTTCTTTCACCGCTTTATCACTTGGCATTCGGCGAATTAGCTTTGACGCTACCGTCTTAAGAACTTGCGGATCATTCGTCGCCAGGTGCTTAAGCTCCATCCTTTTCAGCTTTCTATAATTCTCATTATGGAGAGCTCTCATCGCCTCTTCAGATAACTCTGGAGATTCTAATAATTCAGGATAGGTTTTCTTGATCTCTTCAGCTGCCCTGCCCTCGACATAAGAATCAATTCCTTTTGCATAAGGGGCCATTGCAGATAGCATCTCTTGACCATTAGCGTATCCAAACATCGTCGCTACAACATCAGGATGAACACCCTCACCTTTAACAGATGATCCTCTTGGAATGGTTTTCTTAAACTCAGAAAACTGTTGATCGATAATTTCTTTTGATAATTTTAACTCACCCTTAATCGCAGCCATTGCTTTAAACTCTGGCATGGCCTGAGCTTTTTCTATCTCAGCTGCATAGATCTCATCGTACTTATTCTTGTAAGCCTGATCCTTGGTCCTGATTAAATCTTTCATGACCTTGGCTCTGAGCTCATCCTTAGCATCCATATTGGCAAATGCTGCAGCTGTCAGGTAGTCAAAAGTTTCTTGCTCAGATAAACCTGCTCGTCTTGGATCACCTTGAAAAATAGAGGCTACTCCAAGATTAGATTTGGCAAGATTGATCTCCTCTTCAGTCGCAAGCATTCGATCAAAGACTCCCCTGATCTCATCTGTCATTTCAACATTAAGTCCTGAGGCCTGTCTGTAAACAGAGATCAGCCAGTTTTTAAATGTATGAAACACTTTCTTTAAAGCTTCAGACGGTGATTTACCTTCCATCATGTACGCTTCAAATGATCTTGCAAAAATCTCATGCTGATCAGTGCCTACTTCAGATCTGGATTTAACTCCGACATGAGCAAGCATCTTTTGGTAATCATCTTTAATAGACTGAGGCGCATTCTTAGCTTCAGCAAAATCGCCATACACTTCAAAAAAGAAATGGGCAGACTCGTGAAGGAATGTTGACTCATCTCTTGTTTTAAAAAGATCAATATTAAATTGTCTGTTGTTCCCGAATCTGATTTGACCTCGGATGTCTTGTCTTAAATTTTTACCATCTCTAGATTTACGAAAAGCGTTCCCAGCGTCAGTCTGCTCTTTTCCTGCAGTAATTTGTTTTCCCTCTAAAGACTCTACATAATCATATACAGCTGTGCCAATACCCACACGTTGAGCATTCTTGTTTAGGGTAATACCAATTGGTTCAATTTCACTTTCTTTAACTTGATAAACCATGCTTCCAACAAGCTTTCCAGAAGCATTTTTAATTGCGACTCTTTTTTTACCTTCAGCTATTGAGTCTTCGGTCAATGTATTATCTATAAATATTTTATATTGCTCACCATTCTTTGCTGTAAAATCAATTCCAGCTTCACTTACTTTCTTCTGATACAATTCCTTAGCGCCGCCAACAGCCTTTTGCATATACATCTGGTCACGTCTTTTGACAGCTCGGTAGCCATGAAACCTAAGCATCTCTATTGCCTGCTCTGCATTTGCTCCAAATGATCTTGTGTTAAAAACAACAAGAGGTGATCCGTTATCAACAGCCATCTTCTCAGCTGTTTCAAGTAAGGCCGCAGTGTTCGAAGTAAGCTCTGGATCATAATTAAACTGATTTACATCAAC
>Ga0209990_10000411_pt1 | contig 41272 bp, 49 predicted proteins | sample NOAtaG_6_FD_187304 | JGI IMG/M metagenome (GOLD analysis project Ga0209990, IMG submission 187304) | Freshwater lake microbial communities from Lake Erie, under a cyanobacterial bloom - NOAA_Erie_Diel5S_2200h metaG (SPAdes) (version 2) | ecosystem: Environmental > Aquatic > Freshwater > Lake ...
GAGAATATTAGGGTTAGGGTTGGAGAGAATATTAGGGTTAGGGTTGGAGAGAATATTAGGGTTAGGGTTGGAGAGAATATTAGGGTTAGGGTTGGAGAGAATATTAGGGTTAGGGTTGGAGAGAATATTAGGGTTAGGGTTGGAGAGAATAAAAATGAGGAAAAATGAAAAAATATATACCTAGGGCCGTTAGGGGATAACAGGAATCGAACCTGCGACTACCGAGTGTCAACGAACGAAGATCCAACGCTCTGGGGTATAAGGCCGACCCCTCTGTAAACTATCTTATTCTAACAATTAAAAGAGAATTGAAAATGAACGTGGACATGGGGACCATGATGGCAAACAGGGGGAAAAACGCACCTCCCAACGGCACGGGTCACTTTTACAAGTCTTCAACCCGAAATGTGGACGAAAGGTTTGGATTCAGGGAGGCAGGGAGCATTCTACACCCTGTAGAGCCCACCCCCTACTTCAATCTGTACGTCATGTTTTCACCAAACGGCAGTACGGAGACCTTTCACGTAGAATTTCAAAAACCCATCGAAACGGTCAGTAGGGTATGGTTGAGGGGAGTGGACATTTCAAACATCGTGGGAACCCATGAAATTTTGGCTCTGAATTTCGAGGGGACCCTGGACCCTGGCCATAACACCGTCGTGGCAGGGTTTCCAAACGCCAATTCCAACATTTACATTTTGCCCTGTGGTGGCGTGGCCGACCTGAACTACCAACCCTCCGACCAACACCTTCTTTGCGTGTATAGACAACTGAAAAAGATACCCAGCTTAAGTCTCAGGATCACAAACCCTATTACAGGGGCCCCCGTGGCTTACGAAAAGTGCATTCTCTCGTTTGGACTAGAGACCGAGTCTTTTTTGTTGTAGTGATTGTTGCATACCTTTCTAAGTAAAAGTAAAAGGAAATCGCCTATGGATATAGTGTGGTTAGCAGCTGCCGGAGGGGTAGGTTGGTTAATTTACCAGAAATCTACCACCCCGGAAACAACCGAATCACCAAAGATCACAGTACGTAGAACCGTAGCAAGGCCTTACGCTCCTTACGAAGTCTATGCATCTGACGGCAGGTATCATTTAAGACATATACTTAGCACGGAACCGGCTTCCTTGAACGGAGCCCCTAAAACGCTTCTTGGTGGCCCAGGGGGCACTAAGGCCTTGGTCAGAGTCCCGATCAGCAGGGTGGCTAGTCACGCCCTTCCCTCTTAGGAGTCAATAAAGGATAAAAATCCAATATCTAACTTGTGTTGTGTTTAGAGACAACTGCATACCATGCCTGTTCCAGGGTCCAGTTTACAAAAGGACGGGGGTGCCAGCAACATGACCACCCATCAGGCCGCTCACGTGGGCCACGTTTGGAGCTTTCAAAACTATCCCGTTCCTCAAAGTCGCAGGGGCACGGGAGGTTGGAACAACGACATGAATTCTACTTCCAGGCTCAAAGGAGCAGATGCTTCCACCAACGCCTTGGTAAGAAAGGCACAGGAAAGAGAACGCAAGTCCGATAGAGAACTCAAGGAAAAACACCATGCCACGGACAGACCACAGACCGGAGAAACCCAAAGAGCTCAATCTACCTACCTCTTCTCCTGGTTGGTGAGAGGCGAGTCCCCTCAATTGGACTTGGAAAGTTTAGCTCTGATTGCAGGGGGTCTGGCCATTCTTTACATCATCTTTAAATAAAGTTACAAACTATCGTATTTATTGTGTATCACGGTGTAATCCTCCTCCTGTTTATCATAAGAGTTGGTGACCCCGCTACCAGTTCTCAACAAGTCGTGATTCCGTTGTAAAACAAAACTTACTCTCTGGACAAACTTCATTAGGTACCTCAGTTCCGGCCCCGTTTCCAGGTATTCGTGGTACTTGATGGATAACTCTTTCAGTTCATCTTCCACGGCTTCCCGAGACCGCTGTGCCTCTGCTGCCAGCCCATGGCAAGGGACCGAAAACCCTTGGATCAAAATTTGTTCCACGCCATAGTTAAGGAGGGTATCGATTTGACAGATGGTGTGGAAAGACCTTTCCAAGGAGAGTTGGCTGTTACACCGGGCAATTTCGTCTTGTAGGTCTTTGATGGATGTTTTCAGAGACCACTTTCCCCTCCTGTCGTTGCTTTCCTTGAGGTTTGGGTAAAAGTTGTAAAACATTTGAATTTTCTTGAGCAGAGACATTTTGGCTGCGTGTTCCTTCTCGGAGAGTTCGGCGTTGTATCCAAATTCCACGCTCTCTCTGGCGCTCTCGTCTGCCATTTTTTGCGCCTTTCTGATTTTGGTGTCCAGATCACGCACGGCCTTGTTGCTCAATTTTTCAACTGTTTCCTTCTTTTCTCTCTCCCATTTCTCCTTGGTGTCCAAGACCAAATCCTTCCCTTTTTCTTGCATTTCGTTAATGAGAGATTCCTTCTTGAGAGCTGTTGTAGTTGTGGTGGTGGTACTGGTGTTTGAGGTTTTGGGGGCTGACTTCCTGGGTCTACCCCGACCCCTCTTGACAGGCACAGGTTGGGGTGGAGCTTCTTCGTCTGAATCTATAAATACTTCGCTCGGCTGCATGGAATCCACCGTGAGTTTGGAACCCAGGCTTTGTTGGAATTGTTCCAAAATGGCTGCTTGCGTGCTGTTGTAACCCTCGTTTTCCCCTTCTTCGTGTGAATTGGACCAGGCCGATGCTCCTTCTTCGCTACCAGTGTACTCCATGTCGTTAATTACCAGGTGGCCTCTTTATTGATATACTTTAGAATTTAAACCCCATGTGTAGATCTACATCCTCCTGGGGTTGGGTTTGCTCCTCAAATTGGTTCCGGCTTTCCCGCCTTGTCTGTAATTGTGGTGGGCCATGTTGGCTGCTCCCGAGTGCCTGACAGATTTGTTGGGATGCTCTGCATTCAAGTAGGCCTTCATCCTCTTGTAAGTATGGTCGGAAGCGGTGTGGTATTGCTCTCGAGCAGACGACAGAACCTGTAATCTAGCTACGGGAATGGTGGCGGACTCTATGTGCTTCTTCATGTCTGCATGTCCTCTCTCTTCGTTCATTTTTTGTCTGTAAGTGTCGAGCCAGTCGAAATTTTCGCTTTGCATGGCATAGGCCAGCGCCAATAACCCTCCCGCTGCAAACAAGAGAAACATCTTTCCTCTCATTCAAGTTAGAATTAGGTAACCAGTTGTTGTTGTCGTTATATAAGCTACTTTCAATAGGGATGTCGGCTCAGTTGGTAGGTCGGGCTACTGTGTAAGTGGAGTTCATCAGTGACCACGAGTTCGAACCCCAGAACTCGCCCTCTTTTTTCTACTTTTTTCTTCGAGCACCACCTTCCTTAAAAGGCAAAGGGGTAAGCGTTTTGAAGAGTTTCCCACGTGATTTACAGGCACGTGCCTTTACGACATGGCCACTACAATCACGATCCCAATGACTATAAGCCCCATATTGTCTCCGATGCCCTTTAGAAGGCCGTTGAAAGCAGAGGCCGTGTCTCCCACCGATTCCAGGAACCCGTCTACCAGTTGGTCCCCTGCACACATTTGCCTGTCCCACCAGCTGTTGTAGGTACAGTTCTGTTTGTTTTGGATGGCTTGGGTGATTCCTTCGTTTGCCACTGTGATAAAGTCCAGGTAAGCTTGGTTGTTAGTGTTCCCCTTCTCCTTGTAATAGGTAGATTTCCACTTCTCTAGGTCTTGCATGACCGTAAAGCCCAAGTCACAATTCTCTCCCAAGTTACCCTTGCAGTTTATGGCATCTCTGAGCCAAGGGGTCAGGGTAAGCTTCCTGTCACACTTGTTGGTCACGTCGTTCCAGTTGTAATTCAGGGTGTAAGCGGCAGGTCCCACCTTGTCGGCACCTTTTCCCTTGGGTACCTTGATAGGGGTTTTGCTCATTCCTTGGGATGTTTGTGTGGCATAGACGGTTGTATCTACATCGTAACCGTTCTGTGCCCACCAAGTGTAATCCCCTCCGCTGAGTTTGTTTATGGTCCCACATTCATCCTTGTTGTAATTCTCCCACCTCCTATAATCCCCTTCCTCCGTGTACAACCTGTTACCCAAATCTGCCTGATACTGCCTGGCCACCTCCTTCTGAGTCCTGCCTGCCGCGTTTTCTAGATTCCACTCCTGTACGCTCTTACAGGTGGTTTGGTGCCAACCCTTCTGTTTGGTTTCTCTGCATACGTTTCCGGCGGCATCTTGGCTCCAAGTGGTCCCGCCTGTTGCAGCCCGGACCTTGGATTTTTGGGGTTCCAGCCTCCCGTCAGCCCCATGGTCCATTCCCGTGTGGCGTGCAAGAGGGTGACTCTTGGGTTTGTTCATGGTTTCCTGGCTTTTAAATATAGATTTTAGGGTTGTGAGAAAAACTCCACAGTATCTTCGTCTATGACCTGGGAATTGGCGTTCCAGGCGTTCTTGGTCACGTACTCTATCACTTTTTGAGTGGTATCCCTGACCACATCCACGTGAACGTAGGGTTTGTGTGGGAGGTGAAGCTTCTCTCTAAAGTAGGCGGCCACATACTCCCTGTCTATCAGCAGTCTGGTCCTGTGTTGTACTTTCACCATGAAATGGGCATGTAAGTACTGGTTTTTGTGGTTTTTCTTTGTCCCCGGAGCCCATTCCACTCCGGCTGCATGGATCTCGATCTTCTCTATTAGAGAGCACCAGTGATCTATGCCCTGTTTGTCGTCTTCGGCATAGTATTTGTTAAAGTCCGGGTTATGGGCGGGATTGGGGACAGTTTCCTTCTTGTCCAGCCACTTTTTGCCCCTGCCCACGTTCACCCTGAAAAAATAACCCCATTTATCCTCGCATGCCCTGCCCACGTAGTTCAGCTCGTTCAAGACATCCGTGAACAGGATACCCATCTCGTCTGCCGCGTCGTCGTCCTCCACCGACATGTTGGTGTTGATGGTTATCAAGAATGCAGACCTCTTCAATGCCCTGGGGTCCGTGGTTGTGGTCCTGGGCGGGGGCTCCCCTGCCCTCCTTCTTGGTTGGTAAGTTGCTTGAACACCAAACACCTTTCTGGACTGCATCCCTCCTGCTACTTATACACAGTATTAGGTTCATCTGTTCTTTTATTGATGTTGTTATTAGTATTGTTAATCCCTCAGGGACCTGAAAATCCCGCAGTCAAAATCGGGATTTCTGCGAAAGAAGTACTTTCTTGCATATTCTGCCCAGTCGTCGTCGTAGATGCTGGGCTTGCCTTCCATTGCTTCGGCTTGGAGCTCGCGGTCCCTGGAGAGGTCTATCCCGGAGAATATGAAAAACTCCTTGTAACACTCCTGCAAGGAACCGATCGAGTAGAAGGTGTGGATTTCGGGGGGGTGTCCCCTGGTTCCGTCGTCATCCTTGATGGACATCCACGAAGTGTTGTCGCTACAGAGTTTCCTCTGGTTACTTCTGGAGATCCACTCTCCCCTGACCCTGGCCTCGAAGATCCGGCCCTGATCGCTCAGTTTGGGGAAAATCAAGGCAGTGTGGTGGCAGAAGGCTGTATAATCCACTCTCTGATCCACACCCTTGGCAGGTACCAAGTCCGTCTTCTTCATTTCCATGAACTCGTTGTAGGCTTGGTGGGTGTCTATGGTACCCAGCCAGGGAGTGATCCAAACGGGATGGACGGTGTTTCTCATAATATTGACGAGGTTTTGAGCTGTCCCCGGGTCAGCCAAGTCGACAGGCCTCCTGCCATCGGGGAAGACTAGGGGATCCCCTTCGTGGGTTTCAAATAGGTGTTCCGCGGGATCGGTGGAATTGAGTACATAGTCAAAAACCGGGGGGTAAACAAACCCCCTCCTGATCACCCTGTGCCAGAACTTGGTCACTATGCCATGGGAGAAGGGTTTCTGACTCTCCATCTCCGTGATACAGGCAGTGGGGAACTTATTGACATTGAACCGGCCGAAGGCATCGAGGTAGTAGTCGGGATAGAGCTTCTTGTCGTAGAACTGTTGGATCCAGATCTTGAGTGCCCAGTGGTCGTGAGCCTGAAGCCCCCCGAGCATGTCCGTAAAGTAACGGGCGTGGGCACCAGCATTCAGTCGGTGGGAGTGGAGCTTTGCAGGGAAGAAGGCATAACGGCGGGCATGGTCCCCTTGCCTGATCACATGCCGGTCATTGGAAGTCATCACCAGGGCCGCGTAATTGGGACAGGTCTCCCTGTTGTGATACTTCTGTTCGCTCGAGACCATGTCGGAAGTGATGAAATTCTTGAGGGCGTTATTACCCTTGATGTTTCCGTTCCACGAAGCCTCGTCCAGGAAGATGAACAACTTGTGTTTGAACTCGTGGTTGAAATTGCCCACCAAGTGGTCAATGTCATTGCACTTGGCACCGGCCGGACCAAAGAACTGGAGGAGCATCTCAAAAAAGGAAGACTTCCCGCATCCTTCGTTTCCTGTCACCACCACGGCCACGTCCGGTCTGAACCAGGGTCTTCTGATCTTGGCAGCCAGGAAGGCCGTGATGAACTGGAATTTCTCGAGGTCTCCATCGCAGATGATCTCGAAGAGGTGGTTCTGAAACATTCCGGCCACTTCGAATGCTTCGGCATGGTGATCCCTGGTGAGGATACCCCCGTGGTCTCCTATCTTGTAGTCTCCATTTCCGCTCCAGGCATCACGCAGCTCTGCTTCGGAGAAAGCCCAGCCTTCCCATGAGTTTAACTCGTTCTCTCGAGGACCACGGGAGGGATGATCGCGGGGGTAGGGGTTGAAGACCAGACGGGAATAGGTTCTGCATCCGGGATGTTCTAGCCACACCTTGGGAAGGTGCATGGATGTCTTCTGCTTCCCCCCGGCGGTTTGGATCCTGCAGGTGAAACGGAGGTTCCTGAGGCTATCCTTCCACTTCTTGGCAGGGGCATAGTCAAAGATCACCATGCCTGTTACGCGACAAGTGGAACGAAAGGCCACGCAGTCCACCTCGCAGAGGAAGGCATAGTGTTGGTTCATGACGGCGGTAATAGTGTTTCTGAGCTCGGGAAGAGTGGGGTCTTGACCCAGTTGGTGTTGTAGATCGTGCTCCACTGCACTTCGGACTTGTTTCAGTAACCATAGCGCGTTTGGGACGGGAGGCCGTTGATTCACACTGAAATCACGACCATAGGCGGCCTCGGAGAGGAGGTTTGTGGCAGTTTGGTAGTTGTTGTCCCTCAATATGCAATTCACATCGAACCCTTCATCGTCAGCCTTTAACGGTAAGTACACAAAGTTCTAACGGTAACTGACCATAGAGGAGTGGGATGGACCTTGTCTCGAGAAGTTCCCGGGTTCCGTGACGAGAAAAAAATTTACCCGCACTTCTCCCGCTCGAAAAGCGCGCACACGTACAATTTTATTTTATGGAGTAGCTCATTTCCTACGGGCCCGAGCTAATAGAGGCTGTACCTCCTGGCCTGATGAACGACATTGTTACCGTTATTCTGGACAATACACACCACGTGCACTTATCGTTTGTGTTGCGTCTTGTATGCAGTGCATGGGCTGATGAAATCAAACAGTGGAAGAAGAGAAACCCGAACTGGATAGCCGAAATGCTGTTCAGGGGGAGCTTCTGGATACAACACCTATCCAACGAAAATCCCCTGGGCCGGCCCATTGAACACCGATGTTATGCTTCTTTCATTCCCAAGATTTCAACGGGTTGGTTAGAGAGCGCGAGACCCAAGCGTTGTGGTAGAGACTTGCCAATGCACGTCTTGTATGCACTTCCTCGTGAGATAGAACCACCCTCCTGGATAGACCATTTAATCTGGTGGTTGGGGTGTGGTCCAAACATTGAATGGTTTACCAAGGGTCAAAAATTCGCAGTCTACCGTGCGGTTAGCGTGTTAGGGAAACAAGGAACACACTTCGGGACTCTGCGCGTGGAGCTGGACATCGAAGATGAGAAAGAGACGGTACTATACAAGCTTCCCAGTACTCAGTGTGATTACACTGAGGAGAAAACTCTTCTCGAAACTCATCAGTGGAATTTTGGGGACAAACCTATTTGTTCAGTGATCCCCACTTGTGCTTTTCGAGTGGAATATCCTTTACAGCCGAATCGACTGGAAATGATAGAGTTTACCGATCATGACCCCAACAATCCAGCATATAAGCAAGTGGTCAATAGGATTCGGTTGAAATATGAGAAAGAGCTTATAAACGAGCCATTCTATTTGGGACGCGATACAACTGCCTGGACGCCACGTAACCTCAAATTGGACTGGGTAGGTCATGAATCCAACCTGTTTGCCGTCAGCACCCATGCAGATAAACCAGTCGATGATATCGGGTTAGCTGCCAGGAATTTCTTTGCTGAAATCAACCAAGAGTGGCTCACTCAATAAAAGACAGTGGTCTAGTGCAATTTTAGTTTATTAAACGCGATTAGCAAGGCGAGTCTTTCTCTTGCTGATACCCCAACCAGGAGAGTAGCGCACAACTGGAATGGATAGCCTTTGAGGACGAGACGAACCACGTAAGGCTGGCGAAGTTATAGGTGAAAAGCCATTCCTGACAGGACGACGAAAACGAAGCTGGAGGGTCAACTAGAGCGCGTTAGTTTGTGGTGATGATCACGAGTTGACTTACAGTTCGATAAGGTCTAGGTGGGAACACTGCTCCAAACAGCCTGAAGTAGCCAGCAGGTAAAGGTCCGATGAAGAAACGGTTGTAGTTGGGATCCATGTGTAGCTCGAGTAAGGGAGGACTGAGATGCACAATGTGACAGCAAAAAAACCTCGGAGACCCCCCGAGAAAAAAACGCCCAGGTACACTAGTACACTACGAGGTACACTGAGTACACTGAGTACACTACGAGGTACACTGAGTACACTGAGTACACTGAGTACACTGAGTACACTGAGTACACTGAGTACACTGAGTACACTGAGTACACTGAGTACACTGAGTACACTGAGTACACTGAGTACACTGAGTACACTGTGTACAGTGACACTGTCAGCCGGCGGAGGGGGTTCGGACCAGTTACAATAAAATTGATAAAATCCTGCTTTCCTATTGGTTCGTTCAAGTCTGTGTACTAATATGGTTATGTTTATAGTTACGTGGCTCCCGTGAGTATTTAAACTCCTATTACCGAATGAGGTGCTCACCTATGCTCTCCAAGCTCGACGACCACAAACCCACTTTGACTTCGATTTCGATTAGCTGGCCTATGCAGGTCGAAGCTAACTACATCGACCCAGCTGAGCTGGTACCTCACGACATCTGGTTTAGCCACATATTTCGACAGTATAAGGTATTGTGAATCGGCCGAAACTTTGTGTACTCACCTCTGTAGCACACTCCCTGGGAGCTATTTAGCTTTCGCTTTGCCTCGAAAGCCTGTTTAAGGCTATTTAACGACTGGGTGAACGACGAAACTGCCCACCCTACCCTTCTCTGTGTCATGTGCAGAAAGTTGAAGAATCGCCAAGATCCCTTTGGTGGTGCCTGGCCTCCTCGTTTTCGTCTCGATAGGCCTTTTATCAGGAGTACCGCGTTTGAAGCTCATCACGTGCTTAGTAAAGCTTCCTTCTTACCCAGATGGCCTGCCGATGGTCCTATGCAACAATTAGCTGCCAGGCGAGTTGATTACGAGGTTCAAATGAACTCCGAGATCTTTGAACATGGTTGTACTTTGGCTTGTCACGACTGTTGTTCTACTTACCTTGGCGACTCCCCTGTGGAGGTAGACGAGGTGCTTTTGACCGTCTGTCGGGAGTTCCCGTCAACCCTCTATCCTCTTCTGGCCTATGCTCAGAACATGAGCCTGGTTGGTAGTTTTGGGAATCTCGATATCCCTCGCGAGTTCTCGTTCGATTTTGCCAGGAAGGCCCCTTCTGGTACTTACCAAGTCTCTCTTCATCTCCTTAACTTCCACAGGTAGAGCCTTTCGGGATTTCTTCAAGGCGAGGTGGTCTATCCTCCCCTTCCTGGATCAGTGCGTGGCGGCCAACAACGGCCCCGCTGACATAGACTTGCCTACCGTTGCTCGTAAGCCCTCTCTGTTCTCAAACACTGCCATTCATGGTCCCAACGCCGACTTTATTCCAGCAGCCACTCGCCCTGTGCTGGACCACGACTTCGACGGGGACCAGTATCCCGCCTTCAGTCTCTTGGATAACGTGATGGGTTTTTGCATTGATGACGAATGGGCCAAGTACTACCGACTCCGATGGAACTACTATAACCGCGAGACAACTGTCGGGCATTTTTATCTCGACCTGAACCCCGATATCCACCCCCGCTGCCTCAACGTGTTGCCCACCTTCTTGGACAGGAAGGGAAGAGCTTTGAAGTGGGGTGGAATCGACACGATACTTGGGGATGACTTCCTGAGATCCCTCCATGAGGTGGTCATTCATCCCCTGAACCCCACCGTTTCCTTCGCGAGAAGTTGGAGTTCATTGGCATCCATTCACCCCCCTACTGGCGTTGAAATCCCTATTTCCGGGCCTACCAAGGTACTACCATTTGTTTGACATCTATCTTACTTTACAGATTCTGAGTAAACTGCCTGGAAAGGATGAAATTGGTACAGACATGTTTTGGTCGCGTTATGGGCTCTGCTTCTGCAACCTGGGTCCGGAGAAATGCCCCATCTGTGCCCTCACTGCAACCGACCCCTCCGTTTCGCACCACCATCCCGAGGAACCTGACAGCTTCATCTATTTCCCGCGGTGTGTCTTGTCGAGATTCCCTTCTGTCCACGACAAAGGTCTGCAGACTCACCTTAATGCCGAACCCTTCCCGGTCGCGTTTGATGAGAATTTCTACCTGCCGCCTTTCCCTTCGGAGGTGGCCATCGAAACCCCTTGGAACAACCTGCTGAATCATCGGGCATTCAGTTCCATCAATGCCATGGTACCGGTATTATACTACATCAATTACGAGTTCTGGCCACAATTTCACGTCTTCGGTTCCCAGTCCTACCAACACAGATCCCGATCGCCCTGGTTTGACATTCACCAACTCACGGACATTTTTTTGACAGCGGGCTCTTGGTGGGCTGATTTTTGTTTTCAAGCCAAGGAGTCCTACCAGTTTGGCCGTTCCTCCGTTGAATCCTTCAGTCCCTACCAAGACAGGCATTCCCGGTTTCAAAACTACGAGCCCTATACCCCACCGCTCCCGGAACAATGCCTGGTTGTTTTTTTGCATCAGGCCTCCTTCTACGAGAACGCGAAGTACACCGAAACCCTCCATTCTCTGTACTCAAGGGATTCGGATTGTTTCGGTACCTTTTGCGATCTCGTGGACAAGTTCCCGTTTGAACAACACGATTTGGTCTCCAGCCTCCACAAACAGGGCTTCGGTGGTGCTTTTGCGAACTTCAACCCTCTGAGCGCCCAATCCCAGTTCCTACTCGACCGGAAGCAGATGGCCGCTCTGGTGAAGGCTAGCCTTAACCCTATTTCCGTCTGGGGCACCCAGAACAAACAGGGTTGTGCTGGCGTGGGTGGGTCTTCGGTCAGCACCATCGTCAGCCCAAGAACCACGTGGCAGGAACTCTTCATCCGCGCAGTTCGTAAACCCCGAGGGTTCTCCCGATTGTGGCCTGTCAGGTTGAATCTCCAAAACGGCATTGGGTACATCCTGGCTCCTTTCGTGGAGGGCGATTTGACCCAGTTACTGGACGAGATGCTCACGTCCGCAGCTTGGAACCAAGAGCACAATTCAGGAAAGGTCGAATTGGTGTCTGGCCAGCAGCTGTTGGTCAAGTATATCGTCCAATCCTTTGTCGGCCTCGCAGCCACTGGTCCCGTTTTCGATGGCCTGTTACACGAGGTGGCACTGACTTCCGCCTTTATGGGGAAGAACCACCCCTACGAACAGTTGTTGTCTTTGTTGGAACACCCTACCTGTTCGGACTGCCACCAAACGATGCCTGTAGGTGATGCCCTTCTTCTCTCTTGCAACTTCCAGGGCTATTGTAACTCGGCCAAGAGGGCAAACGGGTTCCATCACATCGGGCGCCTTCCCACCACCGCGACGCTTCGCTTTCACGAATTCCTGGATACCTTCCTCCAGAGGGAAGTGGTGTGTTCTTCGTGTAAGAAACACCAGAAACACCAGAACCCCGGTGTCGTGGCAACCAAGAACTATCTGCTCAATTCCATGAGCCCGCCCTTCGTGGAGCAATACCTCACGAACGAACAACTGCTGCCGTTCTATGGTCACCTGCCCGTCGTTTACGAGGTGCATCCCGCCACCAAGAAGGCCTGGAAGAAGTTCAAAAGAAATGTCCGACACACACACCTTCGCGGGCAAAAAAACCGGGATGATGCCCTCTGTTTGAAGTGTTATGACTCGGAATTTACGGATGAGCGCGATTGTTACGTGCCCCTTTACTCCGGGGTGGTTTCGGAACTTGGGCCTCGTGGTGTCGTGGACTTGTTGGCCTCCATTCGGGATGGCAACCAACCTAACGTTGGGTTTCAATTTAGCAAGGATCAGTGTTGGCCGGGCCTCTTCTATGCTGTCGAACTTCCCGTCTATGGAACTGGTATATTTTCCCAAAGACCCATGTCCCGAGCCTACAAGTCCTTTTTTTACGATACTTGTGCGCCCAAACTGGAACATTCTCCGAATCTTTGGGAGATCGATTTGGGGACAGTGGACACCTATGTCGAAGAATCTATCCGCTACTTCAGCGTGCTGAGCACGCCCGCGCACGTGGACCACGTCTTGCCCATCCTGAAGAGCCCTTTTGTGCATTCCCTCCAGGATACACTGGGGGACTTACACTATTCGCCTATGTGCCCTTTCATTGAACTCCCTTCCATCGACAATCATGTACCTGACCGGACGAGGTTTGACAATTATCCCTCTACAAACACGGCTATAAACAAGGCTATAAACAAGGGCATCATCAAAGATCTGCAAAACAGAGATCTACTTCTGTTGAAGAAGAACGGCTACCTTCTTCTATCCCTCCCTGAGGTAGATTCCACGCACAGTTACGCCATGGCCCGTTTGAATCTGAAGCCGAACAGCTGGAGACTGTCCTTTTTCGATCGCCTTTTTACTTGGCGTTTTCATGATGTCGTGCGCCGTGAATTTTTCGACAGAATGGAGGATCTCATCCTTGCCAGACATTACGCGGTCAGAACTGCCAGGGAGCTCTCGGGATTTACCGGCACTTTGGAAAACACCCCATGCGATGCCAGCGAGTTTACCCCCGCTACCACGAGTGTCCTCTATCACTTCGGTCTGCAAGCCGTTACTGAAAAGCGCGGGATGATCGAAGAGTTGGAAAAATGCATGGGTTGGAATTACGCGCATAATTGGCACCACCACGCCAACGAACAGTACCAGAAAGGCCAATTTATCGAAGCTTATGTTGCCCCGTGGTCTGTAGAAAACAAACCAGCCGGGCCAGTGACCGCCTTTGCCAATCTCGATTACCAAGGCGTCGTTTGCCACGTGTGTGAAGAATCTGCGAAACCGGGACTCTTCTACACTCATTGCCTTCACGGGACTAAAACCAATTGCAAGCTGGTGTGTGAGAAGTGTTGGTTCAAATGGGCCGGGCGTACCTACGAGGCCAGCAACAACAACAACATCCAAATCACCCGTTGGTGCCTCGCCCTCTTGGCCACTCACCCTCTTCACGATATGCTCCGTTGTCCCCAATGCAAAAAGGAACACTTGAAAGACCAAACCAACGCGATCTACAGGAACTACTTCTCTTGAACGCAGTTTATTGTTTCAATAAATCCTTTTCCGGATCTGGTATTCCCGTCTTGGTAGCCCCGGGGTGGAGCCCTCCGGGTTGATGATGCAGGTCACTCAGTGGGTGAGTCTCTGGGTTCTTGGCTTTTGAGGACTTGTGAGTTTCATGGGTTTCGTGAGGAGTGGTGGGGTTCTTGCCAACCACCAAGTGCCTTTTAGTCAGATATTGGAGGTACACCACAGCAGCTCCAATTCCAAATACCAATAACACTTCTTCCATCTCTTGCTTACCTGTTAATCTTAGGAAAATCACGTGTCCGAAATCACGTGGAAAACTCTTCAAAACGCTTACCCCTTTGCCTTTTAAGGAAGGTGGTGCTTGAAAAAAAACAGAGGGTACCGCCAGGAATCGAACCTGGGTCGCCAGATTCCGCCTAAGCGTGCACAGGAATTATTACCACTAAACTACAGCACCCCCAAAGTTTCCTGTTTCTAACACAGTTTATGACAGAATGAGCATTTTCTCAGCTCCAGGCCCTCTGCCAGCAAGTCAGTTTCCTACCTTACATGACTATGTCCTGTATGGAGGTCAAGCCAGATCAGCCAGCAAACACAACTGGGTTACTCCAAACCCCATTAACCCTTCAAACACGGGGACCACCAAAAACTTTGACGAGACTTTCATCAATCAGCCCTGGTTCCAACAGGCTTTCTTGTTGCGAAAACAGAAGGCGCTCAACACATCACAGGCACTCACATACCTACAAGGAGTGGATATTCCCCTGGAACGGGGTTCCAAGTTCAGAGATATAGGGGGCGGAACCATTGGACACACCCACACCGGGTTACATGGTACTAATGGCTCTCTTTTGTTGCATAAAAGGGATAACGTTATGATCAACAGAAGGGCCATCCCTCCGGGAGGACCTGTCATATACTCTCCTAAATAAAATTCTGCGATCTGATTTCCAATATCTAATTGTTAGTGTAAAGGTTTGCACGCAATGGATGTCGATTTTGCCAGCTATTTTGACCTCTCTTCCCCTGCTCTCCGTGGCAGTGTTCTTGGAGGTCTGGTGTCCTGGGGTATGGGTGGAGGTATTGACAAGTTCAAACGAGATTGGAAGGAAGGAACCGCCAGTTTAGCCAGCAGGGTTGTTGTTTCCGGTCTGATCGGGCTCCCCCTCGAACTGTTGATCGAAATGTCAGGGGTAGATATCCTCCTGCAATACAAGATGTGGGTACTTGCAGTAGCGGTCTACTTTGGGGTGCAGTTCACGGCCACCCTAGAGACCTCTTGGATCACGGGACCCATTCACAGGGTCCTGTCCATGTTGCCGTTCTAGGAACGACAAACAAATAAATAAAACCCGTGATTTCTTGTTTCCGTGTCCGGAATATTTGCCCACAAAATTTTCAAAATGCAAGAGGTAGTCGATCTCGTCGCAGTCTTTGGTGAAGATCCCATCCAACAGACCATAGAGACCATGTTCTCCCACGTTCAAGACAGGCTCCGCGAGGTTATACCCGACGAAACCCCCGAGGAATACTCGAATTTCGTGGAACAGTTCAATCGCCTCCCTTCGAAGGACCGAGTTCGAATTGTGTGCGACAACAAGATAATTGCAGATGTGCAGTTGCTGTATGTAGACGAGCCGGAACCTGGATATGCATCGCGCCATAGGATATACGAGATCACCATGACCGACCGTACCCGCTACATGTTGATTTACACCCGAAGCACCGACTGCACCTACGAGGAATCCCGGCATGCCATTGCTATACTCAACTACCGCCACTTCAGCGGGCAAAAGATGAACGACTTGAAGAACAGCCCATGGAAACAACATTGGATCATGCTTCCATGCAAAAGTGCCTGAGAATCTAAGGCAAAGAAAAGAGAGAATGAAGCAAAAACAAATTTTATCCCTCATCCACGCCATTCAAAACGCGCTCTCAGCCTTAGTGGAAACTATTTCCAAGACCCCCGTCTGTACAAAACCACCCTGACTCTAAAATTGTAAAAAAATAAATGGCTCTCTAACCATTAATTTTGGCATTATTCCCGATTTTCAGGCCCTCCATCCAGGGTATTTTTTTATTTAATCCGATTAATATTGGACCATTGAATAATGCATCCTATATATAGGAGACATTGAGTAGCTCACTTGGTCAATTTAAGAGCGGTAGTAGACCCAGGTTTTTGTACTCCTTTTCACGGGATTTTATTTGCATTCTCGACAATCCACACCTTGGTTCCTTTGATTTTATCAAATTGTTTCCAAACATCTTTGAGTTCTCTCAACGTGTACTCCGTAACAAGCTTCAATCTCCTGTTTTCTTCTTCTACTATTTCCAGCCTACTCTTCTTCTCGCCTCCGTCAAACATCCAAAGATGGCGGCAGATGTGACTCACAGTCCATTGGTAAGACATGTAGGCCGCAGTATAAGCTGTGACACCAAAAGCAAAAGCACCAAAGAGCAGTGTTGCCTCGGACATGGAATAAAAGTTCCGCTCCGTTCCGACACGTGAGTTTCATTTTATTTTACTTTCGTGTAGTCCAGGTCAAGCTTTTCTTTAGTCATTATGACTTGTTGTTTCTTGGAGTAAAGTCGGACAACAAATTGGAATTAAGCGCAAATAGACTAGCTGGTCCGTTTACGCTCAACCTGTCAGCCATAACACACGGTAGGGAGTCCAGGAGACATTGAGTAGCTCACTTGGTCAATTTAAGAGCGGTAGGAGACCCAGGTTTTTGTACTCCTTGACCATGTGAAATTAAAAAGAGACATAACCCTGAGCCCACACATTGGTGTTGCCATTAGGGGATGCGTGTGTCATCGCAGTGTTAGCTGTTTGAGCCCTCAACGGGGGATCAAATTTGATGCAGTAGGGCACAGTCATACTAGCAGGGAGTTGGACCCTAAACCCTTCAGTAGTGCCGTCCAATAACACTTGATAAGTACTGATTGAAGCACTGACGTTCTGTAATTGCAGCGTGGTCAGATAGTTTCGGAGATTGGCACCAGGGGCTGCTCGGAGCGTGGTGAATGTAGCTCCAGTAATGGTTAAATTGGTGGCAAACCAATCGTTCTCTGCAGAGGACCAGGACTTTACAATGGCCTGACCTGCACTAGTCATCATCAGGTCGCTAACATCGCTGTTGACCAACGTTGTGTCAGAAGTGGTAACTACTCTACCAGCAACTCTGACCGGGTTACCAGTTGAGGAAGACGAATGGGCGGTATTTCCTGTGACTGTAGCTGTACCCGTCGTAGTGACTTGCATGTTAGCAGCGGTTGGTTGATGGACTGTGGTGACAGCCCTAGTGTAAGGCAACTGACTGAAGCTAGCAAAAGCTTGAATGGTACCTCCGCTTTGAGCACTGCTCAACCGGAACCTGACGTATCGACAATGGATGCTCCCAACATATAACACGGTGGCACTGGCTGCTAAAGTCGCACTGGTCAACGGAGTGGGTGTGAGACTGGTTAGAAGCTCCATCTGTATCACACCCACTCCCACGCCAGCGGGGTCGTTGGTTTGTTCGAATGCAACAGTTGGTGTTCCAGTTCCAGCAGAAGTTCTAATCATCACGCTCACGGAGTTGGCGTTCCTAACGTCGGTCCACTCATTCACCACTCCAGATAACAAGTTGGCATTAAGTGCAAATAAACTCGCAGGGCCGTTGATGTCTAATCTATTGGCCAAAACACACGGTAGAGAGTCCGATTGGATTGCAGCCCCCAGACTCGGAAGTTGATCTGTAGTCACCGGCTGAGTAGCAGGAAAATTGGACACGCTGACAGTGCCCGACACCGGCTGAGTAGCAGGAAAATTGGACACGCTGACAGTGCCCGACACCGACTGAGTAACAGGAAAATTGGAGATGCTGACAGAACCCCCAACAGCCAGGCCAGGTGAGTCGGAGGCCAGAGTCACAGAAAGAGACTGGGCACTGGGTGCAGGTCCAAGTTGTCTGGGAAGCTGAGATCGGGACATGTTCAGTTGATAATAGTTCTTTATTTACAAGGTTAGAAACTAAATCAGGCTTCAGCTTCAAAGTTTTCCCAAAAGTTGGCCACCGTGATGACTTCTGTGACCACGGAAGCCCAGATCTCGGTGACCGGGTGCTTCCACAGGTAGGTGATGGTAATGGTAGGGGTGATATTGGAGGTGTCTTCGGCACCCACCACCTTGGCGGCCAGTTCGTCGTTTCCAATTCTCAAACAAATCGTTCCTACTTCAGGGGCAGCCATCTGGTGATTCCGGAAATTTTCCTAAACTCCGTGATTAATTTTACACGTGAATCAGATGGAGAAGGCTGCACCTCAACGCGAACGATTAGCGGGACAAGGACGCGGGAGGAAGAAACAGAAAGACACCAAACCTCCTGTCACAGAGCAGGAGTTATTAGACAGTATCACGAAACTGGAGCATTGGCAAAATGAAATAGCTGCTATTCAGACCGAGATGGATGCCCACCTTAAAGAATTAAAGAAAAGGGACGTGGATATAGCTTTATTCAAACAGGCTTTCAAGCTTTGGCAAGGAGAGAAGCGGGACACGTTTGCCCTGTACTGGAAACTTTTGGCTAGAAACTTGATGGTTGACCCTGAAAGCTCGGATGACGATGACACCGAAGATCCAGTTACCGAACATGTATTTAATCCATTCACTAAATAGCTTTAAACATCCTCATCATCCCGGACTTCATAAATGTGATACCAATTACGTTGGCTGTAACCTCGGTGTATTTCACCCCGTCCTAGCGGGTGTAGGTATAATAACCGTATGACAATTGTACCAAAACACCAGGGTTTAGCTTCTAGAACGGTGATTTGGTTTCCTGTATACTTTGAAGTCCATTTAGAACCTACAGGAGGAGGCCAAGGCATGGTTGACTCTGTCATTTCACAGGAATTTTATTTTAAATTTACTGATTCATCTGGTTTGTCCTTTTTTCCCAGTGATTACGTGCACCCCTGGCACATTTGCTTTGTGACCTGATGTAACGCTTTCTACCGCTGCGCGTGATGACGTAAACTCCTCCGTTTGGTCCCACCTTGACACCGTCTTTGGGACATTCCTTGGCGTGGATCCTCTTATTGTATGTTTTGGGCATTGCTGATCAACAGTCAACTTAGGTTTACCCAAAACGGTAAGCCAAAAAATAGCGGGTCCAGGTTTCGATCCTGGGACCTATGGGTTATGAGCCCATCACGCTCCCGCTGCGCCAACCCGCTTCATGAGCGTATTCTAATTTATTGTGCATAGAAGATGCGAAGAAACCGCCCTGTTGGATGGCATCAACCTTACGGCGAGCCCGAAAAGGAGGTGGATCACGAAATGGCACATGAGTTAATGCTCCGCGCAGTCAACGCCAAAACTAAACAAGAGTTTCTGAGATATGCGGCTGACTGGGTTTCCGAATACCAGTTATCCAACTTCTCACATGAATACCTCGTCAATAACAATAACAAAGCAGCTAGAATGGCAAATAAAAAATTCAAGGAAGTTCTTTCAGCTTATTCGCCAGGTGACGACACCCCGTGGAAAAAACATAAAGCCAAAAAGACTGTAGTAAAGCAGGAACCTCCCGCGCCTCCACGTGTTCGTACCAATAGTAGCAAAACCAACAGCAGCCATTCCCGCGTTACCGTGAAGAGGGAATACAGGCCTATGGACGACCCTTCGCCTCACGTGGTACAGAGGGTTATCACAAGTGCCCCACCGCCGTTGCAAATACCCAAACCCAACCCGACAGCCACCAAAAACACTGCCAAAAGAACAGGAACACCCGTGACCAGTAGGGCCTCGTCCCCTACGGGGTCCCGTAAGGAAGTGTGTTTCCAAAAGGCTGATGGTACCTCGGTCAGGTTTGCAGCCTCTAGGTCACGTGCTTGGTGTAACGATAATGCCACCGGAACTTCCAAGGCAACATCCGCCCCAAACAAGAGAAAGGCCAGTGGACCAGCCAAAGCAGCAACCCCCAAGAGGAGAAAAGTAAGCAGCAACAAGGAAGTATGTTTTGACAAAGCAGACGGCACCCCGGTAAGGTTTGCAGCCTCTAGATCACGCGCTTGGTGTAACGATAAGTAAAACTGTTTATTCATATGTAGCGGCTAACCCTATTTACGGGCCCTTTTGGAAGGGTTGTAATCTTTGTCTCTGTCTTCAAGGTCACGGCGCCTCTTTTTGGCCCTGGCAGCTCGTTCTGCAGCTTGGGATTTGGTTTTAGCGTTCCCCTTACTTTTCACCTTCCCATCCTTACCCCTCTCTTTCCAATAACCACCGGCATCCTGATTCTTGCTTCCCGTGTAGTGCGTGAAAATTTCTTCTCCTTGTTTTATCACGCGGTCTTTGCCTCCAGGTCTCCCGTTGGCCACCACCAATCTGGGTACAATCACGTGGCTTAAAGCTTTGTTACCCGACTTGATGTGGTCGGGTTTGGGGTTTTCAATGGTATGGGTGTTTGTTTGTTGTAAGACAGCTTGATTCTTTTCCCTGGCCCGCTTCTCGTCCCACCCATCTTTTCCCATCCCCCTGTCGTTGGCCCTGATGGCTACACCATCGTTCGTCTTGGTGGGATTCAGGTAATAGGTGGATCCGCCATGGATCATCTGCACTGCATAGTCGGTGTTTTTGGCTTTCTTAATCTGCGCCTCGTTCAGATAGTTCTTATGTACTTGTCCGTAATCTGCAATGACACCGTTCCTGTCGTCACCGGGGTGTGTTTTTTTACCGTTGGAGAATATGACCTCGCCCGGTTTGGCACCCGGCTTATCTGCAAATAAACCCATACCTGCCCCTTTGATGGTACTAGGTTTCACCCTGAGAAACTCCTCCTTTCGCAAGTGTTGCCAACAGTAAGGGCCCGTGGTACAGGCTCTGTTTTTGCATTGGGTCCCGCTAACGGTCTTACCAGTACATCTGGCACAACTCTTTGTAAGCGACATGCTGCTCACAGAGTATGTCAGAAATGGGTGTAATTTCTATGTATACAGGGTAAGTAGGAGGTCATGGCCAACAGAAGAGCTGTAAAGGATCCCGTACCCCTGGACCCCTATTACCACGGTGTACAATACGACCCAGCCATCGAATCCGGGGGGGTGGTCAAAGAGAAGCCAATCAAATCGGCGGACAATTTGTTTCACTACAACGTTCCGGGGTTTCACGGGTTTGCGGCCAAGCATAGACGTAAGAACAACCCTCCAAATTTACCGGACGGGCTATTAGCAGGGGAGGTCTTTGACGCCAACGAGTGGGAGACAAACAAGAATGACGAAAATGAACTACAGGCCTATCACAGCGACACCAACGCGTCGTTCAATATCAACGAGCTCCGATTCTTCACAGAAAATGTGATTACACCAACCCAAAAAGCGTTTGGTAAATACGTTTGGTCTGTTATGGACCCAGAGGTTGTACAGGAATTATACAACATGCAAGACAAAGCCCCTGGTAAGGTGGACGAGAAGGTCGCCATGAGAACAATGTCCAAATTGTACCAGATGGCATTCAACACGGTGGTGATGATAGTTTTGGAAAATTTCAGCAAATACAGCACGCTATTGAGGACAGCCCATTTGTGGAAGGACATGGATGTAGAGGACATAGAAAAGAAGTTTTTGGACAGATACAAGTATGATCAGACCACGCCCGCCTCTGAAGTGGACCAAATTACGCAAGACATGAGGATAGCAATGGAATATATCTTGATAAAGAGAATCAAACAAGACTTGGCCAAACAAACCGAAGCCACAAAGGACCCCGGCAAACTTTTGAAGGACATCAACGCCAGTTACATCTTCCACACGGGCAACGAACGGAAGGTGGAAATGAATCTCAAAGCGGAGTACGGGACGCGACAGGCGTTTCCAGAGCAGTTCAGTCCTAAACACCATGGATCAGACATTAGAGAGATTTTACGATTCGACAAGTTTGACCCCAAAGGAGATGAAAGCGGCTATTTTGTTCAAGTCCTATTATCGTTTGCTCTACCCTTGGCCTACTTGGTATGGTTTGAATGTGCCTTGGTAAAAACGGTGCATTACGTGGATCACTACCGCAACACCGTAGCCGGCGTAGACTGGAGGGACGGACACTATGACGAACATAACGATCTGTTAATGAAAATAGCACATTCCGCTCACCCCATCGACTCCTACTTTCTAGCTTTTGTGAGAAGAATGCTGATAAAGTATGAAACCCCGGAAGAGTTATTTGATAATGGTCAAAAAATGGCATTCGAAGTCTACTACTTAGGTGTTTCTCACTTGTTGCACAGTCTGTCGGATATACCAAAGGGGGAACCGGATAGGGAATTGGTTTATAACAGGTCGTTCACCACTAGACCCACGTTCCTATGGGGGTTTATCATGAGCAAATATGCACACACCCTGTGGGTTTGGAAACACCGCGACCCGGAAACAGGGAGAATCAGAAGGGCTTCCCGAAAAAAGTCACCCCCAGAGTCGGTTACTTTGTCAGGTGAACCCAGCGAAAGCACGCCAGACGAACCCCCCGAATCACCCCCCGGATCGCCACCGCCACGTAGACGGGCACCCACACCATTTGCATACGGACCTGGTCGTTCTTCCGTCAGTTCTGTTGATGAAGGACCACCGGGTGGATTCACGCCTAGAACCAGTGCCAGCCCTGCCAGGTTTGAAATTCCAGAGCTCCTGGGTACTACTGCTACACCCCCCCGCAATCCGGCTCCCGCTCCCACCCCTAGCGTTCCCACCCGGTCCACCTTTACTAGACCCAGAGTCTACGACAGACAGGCCAACCTGGCTATCAGAGGGAAAGTGAAACAATTTCATGCAGAAACCCCTGACAAACTGAGCGACAGCGACATTAAGTACAAGGGCGAAACAAAAGACGTGCTAGGCAAGCCCGTTTACGTTTATCACAGCAAGAAGCATAACATGTATTTTGTCATCAAGTACTGTTGGCAAAAGGTGAAACTCAACAGCAAGTACGTGAAGGCCATAGAGAAGGCCAAAAGAAGCACCAGGAAACCACCAGAAGAAATGGCAATGACTTTGGTAAACAAGAAAGGAAAGGGCAAAAAATAAACAAGGGGTGTTTATTTGCTGGCATCCCCTAGTTTCAAATTCATGCACTGCATTTGTGTCAACTGCTTGTTTGTCTCTTCTAGCCCCTCCATCAATTCGTCGGATTTTTCGCCCAGGTGTATGAGCATCTGCTCCAATTTGGCCACTCTTGTCCGGAGTTGCTCGTCTGGCACTATAAGCTTCGAAGGGCCGGAAGTCGTGGCAGCAATACCCACTTGAGTCCGGAGTTGAGGTGGGTCAAACGAATCAGGGACCGTATCGCAGACCCACCTATTTGCCACGTTGGGGTCGTTTTGCTTGGACGGTTCCCAGGTGCTTCGACTGGGTCGTTTATCCCAGTTTCTTTCTTGGGCCGGGGGGCGTGGCTGGTTCTTACAAGGGACAGCAGGCCTTCCCTTCCTATTCCAATCTGTTGCCCACATGTAGAAGGGGTTGGAATTTTTGTTGCCCGGACATCCACACGTGACGTAGTACCGGCCGTAATTCTTGTCGCTCTGGCTCTGCACCACCAATACGGCGTTCCCACAAGCGGCGAAACCATAGTCTTCTATCATGAGTAGGACGGGAGTAGCGTGTGATAGGTAATCGGAATTAATTTCAAAATAATGCTCCGAGTTAAGGGACTGCACGAGCTGGCAAGAAAAAAGAAATACCAGGAATCACGTGCCACACGTGCCTGGAAATCACGTGGAAAACTCTTCAAAACGCTTACCCCTTTGCCTAATAAGGAAGGTCCGTTTTTTTGCGAAATGTCGAGCGAGCCACAGCTCCCTGAAGAAGCTTCCTTACTGGACTATTTATTAGACAGAAAAGACACGGAGGGCATCGACGCGGATCACTTCTGTGGGATCAAACAAGGCTCGGAAGACTGGCACAGACTGAGAAACGAAGTGTTGGAATTGACGGGGTCAGAATTTGCAGCTGCCGTCGGGGCAGACGAAGGCAAAAGCCGAGCTTCTCTCTATTACAGGAAAATAGGAGGTGAGAGCCCCACCCCCAGTCCTTACCTGGAAATGATGTTGGCTTACGGCCGAGACAACGAACCTGTCGCGTTGGAAGAGGCAAGAGTGCTGCTACCCATGCTCACAAATGCCAAAAACATAGAGGAGACGGGGACTTGGGTGTTTCTGGACGTTAGATGCCGACTGGGCTCCACCCCGGATGGTATCATCACTTCCTCTACCAGTTGCCATCAAGCCATCTTGGAAATCAAATGTCCGTTTAAGGCTCCCCCCTACCAATCCCTCAAAGAACCCCGACCCTACATCAAAAATTCCCACTACATACAAGTGCAGATGGAAATGATGGCGACATCCACGGATGTGGGGTTTTACTATGTATGGACCCCAGAAGAAAGCATATTGGCAAAAGTGAAGGCCGCCCCCATGTTCCAAGCCGACGTTCTACAGAAAGCCGAAGACTTTATATTGGACCACGTGAGACCCAAACTTCCCCCCAAAAGGGCAGTGGCTGGGTTGAAAGACGACTGGACCTACAAAGTAAAGAGAAGTTGCGATAGCTGTATACAAGAAATTTGGGTTCTAGCTAAGGGTGATCCGGGGTACACCCCACCTGACGAATGGTCCGTGTCGCGCATCTACGAAAACGCAGGGGTATACAAAGAAAACAATGCCAAAATGTACGAAATCGATCACTTTAATAAAACTTAAAAATTACACCAACAATTCTCTAAACAGCTCGTGTCTAAGCCCCCATGTCCCGTCCCTTTTCTGACACAAGTGCTTCTTTTTCACGTAACTTTCATGTCTGTAGTAAAGCTTCTTGGAGTCTTGCCAGGGAGTGTACTCAAACTCCAAATGGTACCACCACCCAATGACAGCCAAGGGGTCCTTCCAAAAAGCCCGAGGTACCCACCGCAACTCCTTCACCACGTCATCCAATAAGGGTTTTGATACTTTTTTAGTGTGATAAAGGTGCTGGGCCACTTTAAGAGCTGCCTCCTCAACCGTGATCTGGTTTCTGGTTGTTGGATGGTGGTCTTTCCTCCTCTTCCGACTCGACTGTTTCTGGATCGCCTGTGTCGACTTCGGTGAGTTCTTCTTCGTCGATGCTTTCTTCTTTAGGGGTGACTCCTTGCATGGCCGGGGCATTTTTTTTCCGTTTTTTATTCTTCTCAGGTTTCTTCATGGATGGACTGGGCAGCCAGACCCCCAATACAAAGGTGATCAAGTTGCTGTAGAAGGTGTTGTCCAGCTTGGCAAACCCACCCATCAAGCCCCATATGGCAACCACGAAGGCCAACACCGAGAAGAAGGTGGCAACCACGAATTGCCAACACCTGTATGTACAAAGGCTGATGGACAAACAACTGCAACATCTCTTGTAACTCTTGCTTCTGTCCGACTTACAGTCTGAACAGCTCATCTTATTCAAACTTACTATTTAGAGATGTCTGGAGAAATGTGCTGGCAACTTGTGCAGCTGGTCCAGTCGTGTAGGCGGGAGTTGAGCATCGGTAAGTTGTAGGTATCGAGTTCGAGTCCAGCAAGTCGCAAGTTTTTTCTACTTTTTTCTTCGAGCACCACCTTCCTTAAAAGGCAAAGGGGTAAGCGTTTTGAAGAGTTTCCCACGTGATTTACGGAAACAAAAATTCCGAAACACGTGACGATGGAAGCACAGGCTTTTAGCTTCGAAGAGATTTACCCTCATGTCGAGGGTCACGTCATTACAGAGTGCAAACGGGGGCATTTTTTGGGACAGGAAGAAGTGGTTTTTTATTTTGTACAAGCTCACAATCCTCAAAACGAAGGCAAGTGGATGCTCAGGTTTGGCTCGGAAATCAGTTACCTGAGCCCTTCTCTTTACGCCGCTCTGTTCAGGATGACTTACGAGGAGGTCTTGGGTCAGACCATGGCAGATGGGACCACGTTCACCTTGGAAAAGGCCTTGTTCAAGGGTAGGACCATGGCGGAGACTTCCTCTTGTGGAACCAAAAAATCGACCATGACCCCCGTGACCAGAGGTGTAACAAAAACGCGGAAGAAAGCCACCACGGAGTCAACAACCCCTAAACCACAAAAAACCACCAGAAGCCGGAAAACCAAGACAAACACCCTGACACCTACACCCTCCGATAAGGTCTATTATTCCGGGTTGGATAAAAAGAACATTTCCCTCCTGGCATCTCTCCGGAAGGTGGACCGGATGAAAGGGGACAACACCATGGAAACGGAGTTTGTGGACAGTTTATGAGCAATTTTATTTACCTAGCTCCCTTCCATAAAATAAACAGGGTTACCCCTATGACCGCCATGACCATCAGGGGTTTTTGCTCGATCCCCATGTCTGCCAGAAAGGACTCGAACGGGTTGGAAGCCACCGAGGCTTCGGCTTCTTTCTTTTTCTGCTCGTGTACAGGGTCCGGGACCACTTCGGCTGTCTTGCCGCGTCGCCCCTTCGACGCGGTTACCGGGTTAGGGTCGTTTTTTGGTATGTTGATCACATGTTCCGCCTTGGAGTTTGCCCCGGTTTGACCGGCTTGAAAAGGCTTGTGTACCCCGGCCTTGTGTGCGCCCGAGAGAGACATTTTATTTATTTTTACTCCTTGTAATTAAAACATAGAAATTATTGTTGTTGTTGTGAGATTTGCAGGCAACCGTACTCGCACATGCAGGCCGCATCGCACAAATGGTGCTTGGGGTTGGGGACCTTCCATAGCTCGGACCTATTCTCTGCCAGCGCCCTTTGTTCTGTATAATAGGCCTCCAGTTTCTTTGCATACCTTTCTTCGGAGGCATCTTTGTTTGCCTTGTTTCCCGTTTTCTTGACCCCGTTACCGTCTTTGCCCACGTTGAAGCCTATCCCCTTCTTCCAGGTTTTTGGGTGCGGAATGTGGAAGTCTATCCCGTTTTCGAAGGCGATGGCAGCCAAGGCCGTTTCGGGGATGGTCTTGCACCTTCCTCTCTGCTGTTCCACCCACAAGCTGATCCTCCTGTGTTGAGTGTCTAGGTTGTTGTGTAGGGAGTACTGAAAAATGTTGCGTATGATTTGCATGATGCAGTGGTGGCAAGACTCTATCATGTAACTCTCCCAATGCTCGGCCTTTTCGAATGTGTCCTTTCTCTTCATCTGTTGTTGGAACCAGCACACTATGGGAGATGCAGAAATGTCGTCTTCTTTCATGTGGACCGTTTTGAAAGCCAAGACGTTCAATTGAGGGTCGATGCCTATCACAAAAACGGGCTGTTTTTGCTCCGATTGCATGGTTTTTATTGTAAATTGTTTAGATTATAGCTCAGGGGTAATCCACGTTGCTACCAGCGTGTAATCCCATCCCGAACTGCCCGTAAATTGGGCAGGTGAGGCATCGCTGTCCCTGACAAAGTATACGCCCCCTCCTGAATCTATCCTCATGGACCCCACCAACCCCGTGTCCACGGCACCCCCCGACCTAAAAGCCACGGGCACCACCACCTCAGAGCCCACGGGGGGTCTGTAACCTGTTGGGATTTGAGCGTTGAATTGGATGACGGTTACAGGACTGCTTAAAGTAGCTACTCTGGGGGCCACGGCAATGGTGATGGTACGGTGAGCTCGTGAAATTTCGGCATTCACTGTCCCAAATTCAGGGGGGATAGAAGGTGTCATGGTGAGCGATGTCCCTCTGAAATAAGGAGTCCATAACGACAGCAATATCTCGATGTTGGTAATTGCCGTCTCTGCCGCGGTCATTCTAGCTTCCAGGTCGTCCACCCTGTCCTCTAGGTCCTGTATTCTACTCAAGTTGTCCTCTTCCAAGTTGACGTTACCCCTGTACAGAACGCCGTTGTTGAGCCAGACCGTTCTACTACCCACGTTCAACGCGGTACCGGGGTTGGTAGAGCTGGAGGCCATGACAATCCCCTTGAAAGGCTCCGCTGGCATTTCTGTGAATGGATCATAGTTGACAAAGTTGCTGAACCCTCTACCGGGTAAGCCCAAATCTGCGGTGGACATGGTCGTTCTGATGTATTCATTAGAATTTGGGACTTTAAGGGCTAATCTAATGAGTGGATTGAGTAGACCATGTACATGAGCATACCCGTGAGATTTGATCTGCAGACGGAAATACCGTGGCAGCCAATCAAAGGAATTAAGATAGCCCCCACCCCTTCAAACCCAAACAGCTCCGAATTTTCCAACAGCACTTTGTGGTTCAACAGTACGGACGGCCACCTCTACGTGGGCGCCACAGATATACAAACCGGGGGTGTAACAGGCCCTAATATTTCAGAAGCCGGTAATTTGGCCATTTTCAGTAACTCCACGGGAGACGAACTATCTAATAGTTTTTTGGTTTTATCTGAATCCAACGACGGCTTCAGTATAACTTCTGACGGAAACAACCTCCTGACTGTGAACAACAATGAAATAAGGATAGGAACCTATTCAGCAGAGGCCTTTATGTGCGGTATTCACGACAGTAATACCTACAACGGTGATCATAGAGTTGTCCATGTGGATTCTAGTGGAAAGTTACATACCACATTGGCTGGTCTATCTACTCTCATTGGTGAACTTTTCTACGACAATCCCGTTACAGACACGTTGGCCTTGACCTTCAACACAGCCGCCAAAATAGCCCCTGCCACGCTCTTTGCCTTTAACGGGGGAGGGTTCAATTCCCCAAACAACGGGGATCTTAGGTACCTCGGCATTCAGTCCAGGACCGCGCAGGTCAGAGTTTCTATTTGTGCCAGGCTAGTTGCTGGTTCAAATTGCTTGTTAAATTTTGACATTTACAAAAACGGATCCAAAGTGACAGGCTCTGGTAGCCAAGTCACTTTTGTAAGCTCGGGCGTGTTTCAGACGCACAGTTTTCAAAAATTAGTCAATCTGGATACCAACGACGTGTTGAGCGTTTTTGCAACCAACCTGACGGACAGCAACGACATACAGATTCAAGGCTTCAACTTGACAGCATCGGTGGTTAATTGAGAGGGCTCAACAGTCTCATCTAAGCCTATGGTGAGATAACAGTAGGACACCATTAGTTCCCAACATTTCGCCGTCATACAAGGTGGATCAACCCAAAAAACAATGGAGGACCAATCTATACAACCTCATTCCCCCCATCCTCAGGCTCAGACTCCAAACCTCGGTGAGGGATTTCATAAAAATCTTCGCAATTCATACGTGGAGCTCAAAGTAAGCAGGGCCGTTTACACGGGACAATGTGCCTCTTGTAAAAAGGCTTTCACCTCGGACACTTTGGTGGTGGCCGTGGATTCCCCCCACTTTGTGCTATTGCACGACAAGTGCGTGCCTTTCTATCCCTACGACAATTCCTATCCTCACCCGTTCCCGCTCAGTTTTTATACCCAGAACAGCTATTTCACGCGCACGTGAGAATCAACAAAAATAAAAAATATGTAAACCGGAGTTACGTGTCAAATTTTCTAAACTCTCAAGTAAGGTACACTTGACCACAGCTCTCCGAGCCCCTTTGAAAATGGAAATCTATTCGCAAGTACCTGCAACGCCCAGGGATGGTCCACGAGACTCTATTAGCAGCGACGAGGAGGTAGAAGAAACGGAGGAATTTTCCTCGAGCAACGATCAAAAAGTAGAAAACAATAATAGCGAGACCAGCCCCAAGAAGGAGAAGAAGCAAAGGAAGAAGCCTCAGAGGAAAGAGTGGACTCCTGTAGAGGTGGGGGTAGACGAAAAGGGGCGCAAACTGTTTAAGGGCCCCCTGGATGGTATATTCACCGAGATCGAAACCAAGACCGGAAAGGTGAGGAGGGTGTATTTTAAGGAAAAGAACCAACGCCGTGCCTCCGGGGGTGGGGACGAGGACAATAGCAAGAAAAGGAAACGCGACCCTGAAGACGGGGATGCCGAACCTAAGCCCAAGAGGAAGAGGGTCAGGAAGGCCAAGCCCTCCCCATCGGAACCTTTGGAGTCTGGCGAGATTGCCGAAAGTGAGGATTTGTAAAATTTAAACACTATCTCTCCGGGAATAAAAAATCCCTTCACATTAACCCTTGTCACGTGCAAAAATATTCCAGGTTTATGAGCGTGCAACAGCACCTCAAATTGGACAGTCATTGTAAAAATTGTAAGAGCCCCCAAATAGTGATTGACAACGGAGAGTATGTATGCAGACAGTGCGGAAGAGTTCAGGGACCCACCTACAACGAAAACACGTCTATCCAATTTTTGGGAAACGACAGCAACGGATACAAGAGAATTTTTTATTTCAACGAAAGAATATCTCGATGGTGTTGCGTCGAACCTCGCATTGCTCCTGACATATGGGAGCTTATACATGACGAAGCACTGGCCCGAGATCCAAAGGATGCTACCAAACCAAAGTACCCCGGAGTCGGAACCGCTTGCAATAGAAAGCTTATCGGGGAAATACTCCGAAATGTGAAGATAGACCCCATCATGGCAGAAAAACACAGGTCCAGAAAATTCAAAAGACAACCTCTGACCAAGAAACGGTTCTACGACAAGTACTACGAAAAGTGGAAGACCATCAGGTGGAAACTGACCGGGGATGTCCCCATAAGACCCAGTCATCAATTGGTGGCCTGCGTGAAAAACATCTTTCTGGCCCTACAGACCCCCTTCGAAATCTACAAGCATCACAAGTCATGTGATGGGAGGAAGCATTGTCAGAAGTACTTTAAGTGCGTGCACAACTTTATCAACTACGACTACGTGATAAGAATAGGGTTACAAATTGCGGAGAAGAAACATGGGTTTGCAGGGGCCTACGATTTATTCAAGGAAGAATTTACGCTCCCGAGCAAAAAAATTGTCCAAAGGAAACTGAGACCTTTAATGACTCAGATGGTAAGATACAACGGATGGGAAATGCCCAATAAAGATTGAGGGTTAAAATTCGTTGTTTGCCGAGAGATAGGAATTGGTGTAATTCCCAGTAGCAGTGAATCTCATTCTGTCTTTCCTTCCAGCCGACTTTCCTGACTGTTTCGCAACTGTCTCTCTGTTTTTTCGCTGCATTCGTCTCTGGGCTTGCGGGTCATTCAGAAAAGCTCTAAACTCATCCGCTTCTTCAGCAGTGTCAAAATGTATAATAGAACCCCCGGGCATAGAGACCGCGATTTTTCCCTGTCCGTAACTCGGCTTTGTGGATTTTTTACTTTTCTTGCTTCCCTCCTTGTCCTTGCCTTCCGAATCCTCGACTGGCGCCTCAGGTTTTGCAGGGTAATGAAACTTAAAATACTTGCTCTTTGTTCGGGATTTATCCTCTTCATCGTTGACCCTGATCGTGTAATCGACCGACCCGTCCTTATGTTCGACTCTTCTGTAATTTGCAGGGGTATCTGCACTTTGAGATAACTCGATGTGGGGAGTCCATTTTGGGGACCATTTCTCCCATAAATCGATAATAGCTTTGTCGTTTTCCTGTTTAGTTTGTGTATACTTTTCCATCTCAGCAGCAAAACTCTCTCGTCTTTCTCTTTTCAGTCTTTCAAACGTAGTTTCTTGAGCAGGGCTTGTTTCAGTTTGAGGAGTAGTTTCGGGTGTCACGGTGTCGGGAGTAGGAACAGACGGGGTTTCTGTAATAGGGGTGCCTGTTATGCCTTCTTCCTCGTCCATTTCCTGGTCACCTTCGATTTCCACTGCCATATCCTTAGCCCCAGGTTGGTAATGAGCTCCTGGGAACGGTTTACGGGGTTCATCGTCGTCACCCCCTATTCCCGTGGCCGTGCCGGTGGTCGTTGTTGATGGGGTTGGTGTTTGCCCGATATTAAGTTCAGCAGCCATTTCTCTAAAATCTCTCCTAGTTAATCCCGCAAGTGGGTGATTGGGGTTATCAAAAAATCCCCTGCCATGCGGTCTGCCAGAACTGCGTCTTCGTAAGTCTCTAGATCTGGTTGTGGGTACGGGTTCGGGAGTTTTTTCTACTGGTGCTGTTGGGGTGGCGGGCACAGGTTCTGGTTTTTCTTCTTCTACTGGAACCTTTTGGACCGTGGTAACTTTGTAAGGTTCCTCCAGTCCAGTTGCCATTAACTGTTTGGCTGGCCGTTGGTCTTCATCTGGCGCAAACTCCCGTGGTGCCTTTCGTTTTCCAAGACGTGTTGATCTGATTTCTGTTGATCTTTTTGTTTGGGCGGTCACTCCCTCCGGTAAGGCTTGGAGTGCTGCCATGGATGCACCCATCAGCGACACGCTTCTTACTATGGAACCCTGTAGGTTGTACGCGCCGTTACCTAAAAGGGTCCCAGCTGCTGTTGCCAGGTTGGTGGCCTTGGTCCATTGAGATTCCACTATCTCATAGGATTTTTGTAACGTTTTCCTAACTTTGGGTGTCGCAAAATGAATACCAGCCGTTCCTGCTTTCTCGACCATTTTTTTGACCTCCATGCACTTTTGAAACCACGGAACCAGTGCTTCTATAATGCCCTTTTTTTGCTCTTTTATCTCCTCGGGGTCATCATCTTTGATGAAGGTTTGTATTTCTTCTTCGGCTTGTAACACTTCCGTGTTCTTTGATGGCACAGGGATTATGTTTTGCTGGGCCATTTCCATCCCCGTTGTGACGTTCGAGATGGTGAGGTCGACATCTTTGCCAATTTCCTGAAACACAAATTCCTCCGGTTGAGATGCTGCCTGGCTTTGCAGCATTTCCAACCCTTTGGACATGGAACTTTGTAACTTTGATGCCTGTGTTCCAGTCACGGCTAGGGTGGCTTGTACCTGTTCCCACGTATCCGTCAACTCCCGTATCTCCTGATCTTTGGTAATCAGTTTTTCTCTGAGAATTCTTATTTGTTTTTTTGAATCATCTCCACTCAGTATCATTTTCTCGATTTCAGCTTTTAAGTCACTCTTACGGTTTTTAAGTTGGCTTATTTTGGCTTCTAAAGTGGTAGCCGTCTGTTTTGCTGTTTTGTTGCTTTCCTCCAGCTTTTTCATAACAGCGGTTTGGTCTTTTAGTTGTTGTTTCAAGGCGGTTAATTCCGCTATTTTTTCCATATCCTCTTGTGTTGGTGCCGTAGATTGCTGTTGGATTTGCGATGCTAAAGCTTGTGCCCTCTGGTCTATGTATGTTTGTACATGACTGTGATAAGCGCTCACAAATGCTCCTACCGCCTCTTCAGGAGCTACATCTGCTTGTAGAATGGACTTTAATTGTTGCCCCGCTTCAGGGGCAAAAGTCCTCAAAAGGCCATCGAGTAAATTTACATGATTACGTGTCTTAAATTCCAGACTTTGGACTGCCAAAGTTGCCTGTGTCGATAGCTGGGTTAAAACCGCGTCCTTTTGCTCCATTGCCATGGTATGGTGTGTTTGTAACTGTGATAGGGACTGTCTGTTTTCACTTATCAAGTTTTCCCGCATCTGTTTCAATGCTTCATCCCTCTCTTTTTTCATTTCCTCACGGACCTGTCGCAATCCTTCTTCCAGTGCCTGTTTTTTCTCCTCTTCCCAACGTTCTTTAGCCTCCTTCAAGGCTTCCTCCTTCTCTCGTAAGAGGGTTTCTTTCAACTGAATTTCAGAGGCTTCCTTTTCGGCTGTGACAGCAGCAGTTTGTGACTTTGCCTTTTCGATCTCCGCCTTCAGCTTGGCTATATTTCTTTCCATTCTGGTTTTGTTTTTCGTGTGTTGAGACACTTGTTGCTGTACCTGCCGCTGTTTTTCTTCAATGGCTTTTTCGTATATTTGTGTGATTTCCCTAACAGTCCCTTTAAACTCTGCGGTTGTGGTTTCGTAAATAGCACTCTTATCTGATTCAAACTTTGCTACTTTGCTGGCAACAACAGCCTGGTTAAAGCTACTTTGCATATTTGACACCCTTTGTAGTTCCTGCAGTGCGCTCTGTTGTAATTCCGCTTTGTACTTTTCTATCTGCTCCTCGGCTTCCTTTTTCTGTGCTTCTATTTGCAGCTGCAACTTTCCGACTTCTTCCGCGTGTGCTGCTTTGAGTTTTTGTAGCGCTTCCACATCAACCTTGTGTCCACTTTTGAGGGTATCCGCCATCAGCTGTTTGATAAATAACACTGTCCTGAACTCGTCGGGTTCTGGGCTAGGAGGGCTTGTTTGATTGTCTGTTGCAACAGGAACCGTAGTGGTAGTAGTTGTTGTAGTTGTAGTGGTAGCTGGGGCCTCAATTTTATCAGACTGCAGCCTTTCTTGTAGTTTCTGTAACCTTTCGTAATTAAGTTGTACATCGGTTAATTTCCGGGTTTGCTCATCCAGTTTTTTTTTCATTTCTTGTTTGCTGGCCAGTGTATCCTGCACTATCTTCTCTTTTGCTTTAAGTTCATCTTGCATATCCTTTTGCTGTAACTTCTCTCTTTGTGAAAAGTTTTTCAATTCTATGGTTTTTGCACGTAATTCTTTTTCCAGCTCCTCCATTTTTGCTTTTGTTTCTATCACCGAAGCTGTTGCAGGAGGAGGTGGTGGGTCTCGGGGCTGGGTAGTGGTGGTAGTAGTGGTAGTTGTTGTTGGGGGGGGTTGTGGCTTAACAGGCGTGGATGGTCCAGCAACTGGTAATGCCATTTCTTTGAGTTGACTCTTCAACGTGTCAATGCCGCTTTGCAACCGAGTGACGTCTTGGCGCAGTTCCGTGTAACGGCTGGTGTCCGCTGTGGAAATAGACAGAGCTGCAGACTTTTGAATGTTATGCACAGCCTCTTGTAATGCTGCCGCTTGCTCTACACTTACGCTCCGGAGCCCTTCTTTCAGTTTTTCTTGCAACTCCTCTTGAAATTTTCTGGGTGCCAGGGGGTTACTTAAAAAATTGTTGAGGGGTTGAAGTTGTTGTTGTATCGCTTGTTCCACCGTAGCAGGTGATAAACTGTTGACAGCGGTCGTGATACTGCGAACCGATTCGTCCATAAAACCCCGGACTTCAGCTATGGCGGTTTTAAGTTCCTCCATATCCTGTACGGTGACCGGCACCCCATCATCCGCCACACCGTCTGGAACGGGCACAGGGGCAGATATGACTCCCGGTAGAGAGGCACGACCAGCTGTGTCTGCTTCGGGGTCTATCTGTATCAAACTGATAATGTCCTTGTACTCATCTTTTTTAGGGTTTCCCGATTTGTACTTTTTGGTGGTAACGCGAGCAGACCTCCAAAAAGCTCCATAGTCTTCTTGCATTTCCACGTAACCAGTCATACCGTTCGATATAAACAACTGTTTCGTTGCAGTAGTGTCTGCTGTCCACCATTGTTTGGCCTTCCGTAAGAAATTAGCTGGTGTAGATTTCGGATCGGCCATTGCAACACCTTCCTTGGTGGCAGGTACGTCTTCTTTCCAACCCAAGTATTTGTTCCAATCATACAGAAACTCGGCACTGCTCCTGTCCTCCCATCCACCACGCACTATGTATTTGTAAAAGAGGTAGTGTTCGGATATGCCGTCCAAGCCCGTGGTATTTGCCTTGATCACCAACCTTTGTAAAGCCTGTATAAAGTCGATCTTGGCCTCTGCGAACGAATTTACGTAGCTTCTCACCTCCTTGTCGTTGATCCTATGTCTGTACCAGGGTGTCTTTTGGTGATCATCCTCCACCCCTTTGCCTTGCAGCCAAGCAAAAAAAGATTTGGAAAATTCTGCATCCGCTTCGCCGCTAAGGTTGGCATGCTCGACCTGTATCTCCCACATGTTCCAAGCGTTCAATGTGGCCTGCATGTCGCTCTTTATGACCTCTTTTTGATAGGCAGTGGCCCCTTTCATGGTTTTGGCAGCAGCCTTGATTACCGCCTGTCGCCTCTCTTTGATCCATTGCTTGATCTGTTTCACCTTCACATTGTCTCGGGGTTGTATGTTGTCCAGGAACTCCTCCGATAACAAGTCGCTTTTGGGGGGTTGAAATTTTTTGGTCTTTTCAACATATCCCTTGTCGGGAGCCCCTCTGTTGGTGGAGAGAAGGCCTCTCTGCATGGAAAAAATCTGCAAAGACTTCTAAACCAATGGGTTAGAATTAAAGTCGTCTATGGAGAAACACCCCGTGACTCATAAAATTACGGATATCAACCACCCCATGTTGGTTCAAGTGAGGAACTCTAGCGTAGACTTGACCCACTTTGAACGTTTGCAAGCCAGAAACGGACAGAAGACGCTGTTTTACCCTCGAAACATGAGTTTTCCAGAACTACAGCACAAGTATGCCGAAACATTGATGGGGGACCCCATTAAGGATGCTATCGAACGTTGGCCCATGGCTTCCAAGTACAGGAGGATGAACACCACCACCATCAGGGACCCCGACCTTCCTACCTTTACTCACGGTACTGGGTGGTATAAGGACGCCATTAAGTCTAGCAATTTACACCACGGTAAAAACAGACTTTTGCTAGACCCGGGCCAATATGCCAACAGCAAGTAACATTAAATAAAAAAGATATATACTTTGTCCCTCACTCTTTTCTAACAGTACAATTAGTAAACAGGAAATGTCCAATCCCTCCGCTCATCTGAACAGACAGTTTGGTGTCATCAGCGCTTTCATTTACAATGAACTGCTCGATGCCACAAAGTATGCCTACAGAGGCTACAGGACGGAACGTGCCAAGCATTTCGAGTACAAGACCGTCAGCCCTGTGGTCAGCACTGTGACTTTGGGGGCGGGCAATTATACAGATTTTGAATTGCCCCCGCATGCAGACAAGATTGGTCAAATTTCCATCAAGTGGGACCAAAGTGCTCTCACCACCACGGGAGGGACCTACCGCAGGTTTTGCGACTACTTTCCCTTGGTGTTGGTAGAGAAGATTGACCTTGTGTATGGGTCCAACACCGTTTTTACCCACAGACCTGAAAAGAAGTTCTGGAAGATCAAGCACCATCTCTCCCAGGAGTCCCTGGCCACCGAAAGCGCATTGCTGTTTGGTGAATTGAGTACCACTCAAAGAAACACGCTGGCGGCTGCAACACAGACCGTCATTTATAACGTGGACTTCCCATTTTGTTTGGGTACGGACAGATTTTTGGAACTCCGTGCCTTGGCCTACCAACCTACCGTGAGGGTTTGGTGGCGAAACTTGAACAATGTCGTTCAAACCGACGGTACCGCTTTCGTTTCCACCGTCAGCAACATCTCTCTGATTGCATACCAACTCCACTTTGACGCCGAGGAAAGAGATTTACACGTTTTTTCCACAGAAACGGACCACGGGTTGATCAAGCTCCACGAAGAGGCCAAGGTAGACTACAGCACGGCCCAAAACATGATCCCTACCGGAACCTCCGGCGAATTTGAAATTGAACTGAAGCACTGGAAAACGGAGATCAGATTCCTGGCTTTCTTCTTGAGACCCCGGGCCAACATCACTCCCCCCAATCCTGCCAAGAACCTGTGGTACGAAACTCACACCTTCCGCCCCATCAACCGCTTCCGCATTTTGACGGGATCCAACGAAGAGGTTATTCCCTGGATAGATGGAAAGTTTAACCTGTACGTCATGCACGAACAGTACTACTTTGGTATCCCGGGAGCCGTCATGTACTTTTACTCTTGGGACGACCATCCCGTCGATGAAATGAATCCTCACGGTGCCTACAATTTCCAGGGTTTGGTCAACCCCAAACTTGTACTTGACCTCGGCACCACCGCCCTGACGGAAGACTACGATGTGACCATCATCCGCTCCATGTGGAATTTCCATCAACTTGTCCGTGGAGATCTCTCCAAGCAATTTGAACACTAAGTAGGGAAAACAGGTCCTTTATTTTAAAAGAAAAAAGCACCCGGGGGCGGTGCATCCACCACGTCCAGAAGTTCAGGCGCGGTGAGATAAGTGCGACTGGCTGGTAAAAGAACCCAAGCGGCCCACGCACTCAGCTGTAACCCAAAATAAAGACTTAGCTTGTCAAAATGCAGAGACAATGCCAAGGTGGCCATGTTTCCAAGTATGTTGGCCCACAGAGTATCTGTAGTGACCAAGCGACTTTGAGATGCAATAAAAATGTTGTGCCATAACAAGTTTCTCGGACATACCCAGAAGGGATGCACGTTCACGTGACCGGCTTCCTTGTTTTTTAGAGAAGCCAAAGGTAACTCTGCAGCCTTTGGTTTGTGCATCTGGGTTTAATCAACCTTTTCTATATAATATCTTAGGAAATAATGTCAGGCGTCGGACAATCAGCAGGCTGGAACGGCCCGATTGATGGAGGTATTGGTCAAGTCCAGACTGAAACACATGGTGCGGGACTACAAAAGGGTGTAAACCTGGGTAAACAACTCCTAAAAAAGAAGGAAAACTTGAAAGGGCGCGTTCAATCCAACCATGTCCACCCGGGTGCTGGTGCCTTCCCCGTTGAAGTGGCCCCGTACAACGAATCTGAAGCCAACTTGCGAGAAAAAGTAGATATACTGAAACAGTTCGCCGGTGATGTTAAGCTACCTAAAAATTTTCATATACCCTTTAACATCGACACTCAAGAGTTAATATCCATTCAAGATGAAAAGCGAGGAACTGTAGAGAGACTCAACTTTTATCAATGGCTCTACAATTTGATGGAACAGTATGATTGGTCGCCCGATATCGTGAAGTTTGTACGGGAACACTACCCTGAATATTTTGAAGAGCAAATAGCTCTTATAGAAAAGAATTTGGAGCTGCAAAAGAGGGCTGCTATGTTGGCTGTTAAGGTAGTACCAGACTCTAGGGAAGACATTGAGTTTTTATGGGGTATACAAACCGGACAAATCCAATTGCCCAGGCACGTTGCCTACAACAAGGGCGAGATGGGTGACGATGATGCAAACTTTCAGCGCGGTATATTGTCCGTCAAGGGTAGGGAGCTTGGTGGCAAAATTGCAGATTCCCAAACATTCACTATCATGGGAGCAGAAGCAACACCCTACCCACAATTGGCTGCTTCGAACATTTCTGGAAGAAACAGACTGCCTCGGGGATCTTGGTGGAAGTAACCCTAACCCGGACCAAAAACCTAACTTTATTACTAATAAAAGCCATGGATTTATGGTATTCCTTTGTAGACAAGACGGAACAGACACTAAACTCACTCGGACTAATGACCGGAGAGTACGCCATCCCCAAAAGGTTCTTGTTTGGAGGGATTTTGGCAGGCCTTCTAGTCAGCTACTTAAAACCCTCCTTCATGTACCAAAACGGTGTTGCCCGACCGTGGATCATATTTGGAGACGATGGGCCCGTTAAAGCCACCTATTTTCCCTGGTACATGGTCAGTCTTTTAGGCGCCATTCTCTTTGGTGTGCTGATATAAAATAAAAAGCCGTTTTTTTCTAATGTATTGATCAAATGGATCGCAAATCGGAATCCTCTACCTCTCAGCAGCAAGAAACAGCAGTCGTCCAAGGACAGTGCGATCAGTACAACAAATGGCTCCAATTTGTGAAGCCAAAGTTGGCCAACATGATGGTAGTACTGCAAGAACAGTACGCCTCGGATGGAGCCCCCATAGAGTGGATAGAGTGGACCTTGGAAAAGAGCAAAGCCATGTTGGATAACGACATTGTGTTGATATTGTTTGTGGAACATTACCTCAAGAATTTTTGGCACGCGAGAGACGATAAGGAGCCTCTGGACAAGGTATTTGACGCCGAAAGTTTCAAGAAGGCCAGGTACGGACAACTGCTGGAAATGGCCCGGGCTGGCAAAGTACCGGAAAACGTACCTTGGGACTACGAGATTTCGGAAACTGCACAAGAAAAGGTCAATCTGTACATGGCCATGCTGTGTGATTCACACGACTTTTGTGTACTGAACATTAAAAATCATTAAGTGCTTTATTTAAGAGGATTCAGAAGAACTTTCCTTATCATTGTCCTCATCCAGTATCACTTCGCCGTTCATTCTTCTTCTGCCCCTGCGTTTGAATTTCTTGTAAGTGTTCAGGATGGGTCCATAGTCCCCGGTCACGGCAGCTTTGTAGTAATCCTTGTCTCCCAGTATGAAAGGGCCAGGGTCGTGGGAAACGGCTTTTTTGAAGACTTTTTGCAAATCCTCGGTGGTCCTGGCCTGGAGGACCGATATACATTGAGGAATAGCTTCATCCATTTCCTGATCCGTGGTCGTGGCGCTCTCTTCGAAGGCTTCGCAAGTCTTGGGATTCAACAAGCCCGTGTTCTTCCAAAAAAAGTCCGCTACCGCCTTCCTTTTACGAGAACTTGTAGTGTTCCTGGGCTGGCGACTTGGCGGTTCCCTGTCTCCTGGTCTGCGTAGTGCAAATTTCACTTCCGATACTCTTTTGTTGAATTTGTCTTTATCGTTTAGGGAACCCGGGGAAAGGAATGTACCGTTTCCTGTCACATCATCAATATAACTCAACCATTCCTCCTCAACCACCTTTTTTCTCCCTCCTTCATAAACTCGAAAAAGGAAGCACATGTCCGTGTTTTCTCTGAGATCCGGAGGGACACCCTTGGCATCTTGGGAAGTGATGAGGGTAAATATCATGTTGTGCCTGCCGTTTGTGAAGCACTCCGATAGCTGTTTCGAAAAACGGACTCTGTACTTGTCGCTCATCACGTCATCCAGGATGATGAACATCCTGGGGTCTATACCCAACTCCGGATGGGACATGAGAAAGGTCTGTCTGGCAAATATATTGTCCAATACCGGCCCTATATCTTCAATGTCGTGGATGAATTCCTCCGGGACGTACTGAGACCAAAAGTTATTGAGCCTGGTCCCGGTGACCACCACACCGAAAGGGAAGCGGAATCTGAGATGATACATGAGCCATCTGGACAACCAAGTCTTGCCTGATCTGCGCCGGCCTATCATCAGAACGGTAAAGTCGTCCAAAATATCCTTTTCTACATCCAGAGGGAAGAGGGGCATGTTGGTAATATCAACGGTCTCTTGTTTGTTGATGGAGTAAAAGTTGTCACCGGACTTTTGCTGAGCATACCGGAACATGTCACGTTGTAGTTTGAACTTTTCGTTAGTCCACTGGTCGGAATGCCACCCTTTGTACTTTTCCCAGTCTTTGTAGAACTTGTAGGGGGGTGTACCAACTTTCAAAGTGCTATCAAAATTGGACATTCTCACTTTTCTCATCCTCTTTCCATCCAAATCCCTGATGTAGTTGCCCTGAAGCTTTACTTTACCCAGGGCCTTGAGTTCTTTGACGTTTACGGAGACGGGCTTGGTGATACACTGCTCCTGTGCCAACCTTTGCTGCGACATGCCTCTGATACCTTATAATGTAGAAATTTGTTTATTTTGAAGGCCACCCAATTATGGTCATGAAAAACAAGGTGCCCAGTAGGAACAGGGACGAGGACCTGGTACACTTCATCAACTCATCACAAGGACATTTGTAGATCCTGTAAGTCAAAAAGGCACTTATTATGAGGGGTATAGTCTTCCCGGGGTATATGCTAAAGGCGTCCATAACTAACACCTAATACTTAGAATAGCGCACGTGCCTGGAAATCACGTGGGAAACTCTTCAAAACGCTTACCCCTTTGCCTTTTAAGGAAGGTGGCCTTTATTAGGGTTAGGGTTGGAGAGAATATTAGGGTTAGGGTTGGAGAGAATATTAGGGTTAGGGTTGGAGAGAATATTAGGGTTAGGGTTGGAGAGAATA
>Ga0209990_10000414_pt1 | contig 41064 bp, 34 predicted proteins | sample NOAtaG_6_FD_187304 | JGI IMG/M metagenome (GOLD analysis project Ga0209990, IMG submission 187304) | Freshwater lake microbial communities from Lake Erie, under a cyanobacterial bloom - NOAA_Erie_Diel5S_2200h metaG (SPAdes) (version 2) | ecosystem: Environmental > Aquatic > Freshwater > Lake ...
AGGCACATGGTGATGTAATGGGTGCATGTGTGGAAACTCCACCAACAACTCCGACACCAACTGTTGAGGAAAAAATAACCATTTGTCATATTCCTCCAGGTAATAATGGAAATCCACAAACCATTGAAATTCCAATTTCTGCGTGGCCGGCGCATCAGGCACATGGTGATGTAATGGGTGCATGTGTGGAAACTCCAAATTCAGGAGGAAATCAACAGAATAACAACGGTGGAGGTAATGGAAATGAAGGTAATGGTAACAACCAAAATGAAAACAATAATAATAACAACGAGAACTCACCGAATAATAACAATAACAACAATAACAAAGGGGGTGGAAAACAAGTGGAGAAAACTCCTCCTCCAGTTCAAAAACCAGTCAACAACCCTCCATTAAATAAGGGAAACTCAACGGAACCCGTTAATCCGCCAAAACCAAATCCTCCTGCAACACCGAAGCCAAAAGGTGGTGGAAAAGGATAGATTTTAAATAAACGAAATGCCTCTCTTTTTGGGAGGCATTTTTTCAATAGTCACAAATATTTTTAAAAATCATTTGAACTCCTTATATTCGCATCCTTAAAAATTAAATTTTATGGCTTTAATTGGTAAAATCAGAGATAAGTCTTGGTTAATTATTCTCTTTTTAGGATTGGCATTAGTCGTATTTGCTTTTTTTAGTGATCCACAATCACCCGCGGTGCAATGGTTGAGATCATTGTTTTATTCAGAAACTAAAACCGATTATGGTTTTGGAACTGTTTATGGTGAAAAAGTTGACATGGCCAAATTTGAAGAAGCAAACTTAAAGTTTCAACAAATTGATCAAATGGAAATGCAGCGTACAGGTAAAGTGTATACTCCAGCTGATCTTGAAGCTTCGAGCGATAAAGCCTGGAATTATACTGTTGAAAATACAATCCTAGCCAAGGAGTTTGAAGCTTTGGGTATTGTAGTTGACGAAGAAGAATTTGAAGCTTATTTATATGGGGATGAAGCTTCAGGATTTTCTCCTCTTCCTCAATTAGCGCAAAGTTTTTCTGACTCGACGGGTAAGTTTAATGCCGATTTGTTGCGTAAAAGGATTACAGAGTTGGAAGAATCACAAGAAGCAAAAGATCAGGCAGAATGGAAAGATTACAAAAAAAGTTTAACTGAAGATAGACAAAAAGAAAAGTATTATAATATCCTTGCCCTAGGAATTTATGTAACTAAATTAGAGGCAGAGGATGAGTATTTTGGACAAAAGGAAATCAAGAATATAAGTTATGTTGCAAAGCTTTTTGATCAAATTCCGGATGCTGAAATTAATATAAGTGACAAGGATGTTAGAGCATATTATGATGCGCACAAAATGGATAAGAAATATGCTGTAAGAGAAAGTTCAAGAGCTCTAAAGTATTTCGAAATTCCAATTAGACCTTCTCAAACTGACTTGACAAATTTTGACGAATCTCTTAAAACTTTAAAAAAGGATTTAGAAAAATCTCCAAATGATACTTCATTGGCTTATGTATACATGGATCAATTACCAAACGAACTTAAAAACAACTTAAGCAACCTTAAAAAGGATAGTGTTTATGGTCCATTTACTTCAAATGCTAAACAGCTCTTGTATAAGCTACATGATATTAAAGAGGATCCAAAGGATTCCAATTACGTTGCCAAGGCTAGTCATATTTTAATTCAATATAAAACGCCGAGCCAAGCGGATAAAAATGAAGCAAAAAAGCGAGCAGAGGAAGTTTTAGCACAACTCAAAGGAGGTGCTAATTTTGAATCAACGGCTATGAATAATAGTTCTGATCAAGGTTCGGCAACACAAGGGGGAGATTTAGGATGGTTTGGAAAAGGAAGAATGGTAAAACCATTTGAAGATGCTGTGTTTTCAGCAAATCAAGTTGGGCTTATTCCAAAATTAATTGAATCGCAATTTGGCTATCACATAATTAAAGTTACTGAACCTAAAACAAATAGGAAGTTCAGAATTTCATCTGCTGATAAAGAAATTACACCAAGTGATGACACAAAAGATGATATCGAAAATAAGGCATTGGAACTAAATTATACTTTTGAAGAGAAAATAAATGCGGTCTCTGGATTAAAAGTAAAATTAAATTTATTCGATACATTGGCTAAAAAAGCCGGTTATGATGTGCGAATGTTAGAAATAAAAGAGAAATCACCCAAAGTGAATGGTATAATATCATCTACTGCTCAAAAAGCGATGTTGCGTTTAGCTTACGGAGAAGAAGCAGCTTTAGGAGCAATTACCTCAGCACCTGTAAAAAATGAAAGCAGTTATGTCATAGCCATTGTTTCTTCAATTAAAACCGAGGGTATAATTCCTTCATTTGAAGATGTTGAATTGGAAATGAAAAATAGTTTGATTAAGGAAAAGAAAGCGGAGAAAATCAAGAATTTATTGGCTAAATACAGTGACTTAAACGGGATGGCTCAAGGATTGGGTCTAGAATTGAAGCAATCTGAGGTTACCTTCGCTTCAGGTCAAATAATAGGTGTGGGCCCTGAACCATTAATTGTTGGTGCCATATTCTCGGGTTTAAAAGATGGACAAAGAACAAAACCTCTTGTTGGTGATTATGGGATATATGTGATTAGAATTGATAAAACCGTTACTGCTCCTGCCACAAAGAATTACGAAAATGAAAGAAAACAGCTGTTAGCTCCTTTGAAAGGAAATGTCAGAAATGAAGCTTTATCCGCATTAATTGATAAAGCTGAAGTCCGAGACAACAGGAGATTTTATGCAGCAGGAATTAGACAATAATTCGTTATTAATAATAAATTGATCAAAGCGAAGCAAATGCTTCGCTTTTTTTCGTTAAGAAAAATAAGTTTTTAATTTCGCGTTCCAGAATCAGTCTCTGTTTTGTAAAAAGAAAACTTTATCATCTTTTGTTAATATGAAATTATTTGTCAGTTATATTATTTTAATTCTCTCACCAACTGTTTTCGCTCAACAGCATCAAAATGCTAATATGTATCTACATTATGACATACCACCCAATGAATATTACAATTTAGATCAAGAGATAACACCTCAAAAATTAGCTCCCGGAACATTTTGGGCCTTGACATTTGGATTCAATGAATTAAACAATGGTGGATATATTGGTGTTCAGACGAGTTACAGTGATACAACTAAAGGAATGTTTATATTTTCTATTTGGAATGCAATAGATGCAGTTAAAGGTGATCCAGTATCTTACACAGTAAATTTTGATGGAGAGGGTTCAGGTAAAAGCTGCAGAATTTCTATTCCTTTAGTTGGAGGTCATGGATATAAACTCAAAGTTAGAGAATTAGCATCTGATAGCACTGGAACTTATTGGGGGGCATGGATTATGGATCAGTCAATTGGTAAAGAATATGCTCTAGGAAAGATAAAAACTGATGAGCCATGCACTTTGTCAAATAGCATTTCAAATTTCGTTGAATATTACGGAGATGAAAAACCATGTGATAAGGTACCATCCTCAACAGTCGTTTTTCATCCATTAAATTTGAATTGCGATGACAATTTAAGAATTTGTGACGGCATTTATAATCCAATAAATTATCATTTTGCCGATTGTGTGGATGGTTACAGTGTTCTTACTAATTCAAGTTTTGTTTTTTTTGGGAGTGAATAACCAGTATTAGACACATTGTGTTTGTAGTTAAATCTGATTTATACCATACATATTCCCTACATATTTTTTAACTGCTCCTTTAAGTTCCAGCTGAAATAAAATAGCTGAAATTTGAGATACTGGAGTTTTTGCTTGAACGGACAGCACATCAATGTGCGTTTTATTATTTGCTAACAATAAATTAAAAATGGTTGATTCTGGACCAGACATCTCAAAATTACATAACATTTGATTCGCTTGATTTAAATTACCCCACCCCATTATTTTTAAAAAATCAGCACAAGAGGTAATCAAATGAGCCTTGTTTGAGGCAATCAGGTTATTGCATCCTTGAGAATTTTCCTCATCAACATTTCCGGGAAAGGCAAAAACATCTTTATTGTAATCATTGGCAAGTTCTGCGGTTATTAATGATCCTCCTTTACTTTTGCTTTCAACAACTATTACAGCGTCTGCCATTCCAGCGACAATCCTATTTCTTTTTGGAAAATTCTCTTTGTCAGGCTTAGTTCCAGAAGGAAATTCAGAAATTAAACCTCCATTTGATAACATTTTTAAAGCAAGTTTTTTATGTGTAACAGGATAAATCCGATCCATACCATGTCCCAGCACTGCGACGGTTTCAATATTTTTCTCAACACATAATTGATGTGCATAGGCATCAATACCATAGGCTAAACCACTAATAACTTGAATGTCATTTGTTTTTAAAGCATAAATTAAATGCTCACAAATATTTTTACCATAATTCGTGGCATTCCTTGTTCCTACAATTGCTACCGATCGTTGTGGATTAGTTTTTAAATTCCCTTTAGTATAAATCAATATGGGTGAATCTTCACAATTGCGTAATCTTCTTGGAAAAGTATTGTCCAAATAAAAATGTACATCAAGCTGATTCTTATCAATAAATTTTATTTGCTTATCGGCTTTTTCTAAAGCATTTTCTCTATGCATTAAACCCAAAGCCTCTTTTTTAAATCCTGTCTTTTTAGCCAAGCTGTGAAAAGAATCTTTAAACAAAACTTCTGGTGTTTCAATGCAGGACAGCAATTTAAAAACTTTTTTGGGTCCAAATCCTGATAAATAGGTCAGTGCTATTTTATAGCGTAATTGATAATCGGTCACGGTTATTACTTGGTATATATTAAATATAAGCAATTATTACCGGAATCACAATTGAAAAAGACTGAATTTACATCCTCCTATTTTTCCAAAATGACAATTAATATTATACTTTTGTTAAATAATTTTTTGCCCACTGTTATATATGTTGCGTTGGCTATTTATTGTTTTATTTTTTACGCCAATTTATAATTGGTCTCAAATCGAAGGTCAAGTAATAAGTTTAGAAACGGGAATCGGCATAGAAAATGCCATTATCTTCATTGACGATTTAAAAGAAACTACTACTAGCAAAGACGGTAAATTCACTTTTTTCCGAACAGCTTTTCCTTGTACACTCAGGGTTGAAAAAGAAGCATTCGTAACAAGAACATTTATTATTAATGATAACAAACCCATAAAGATTAGTCTGGAGGCGAATGTGCGAACCATCGATGCTGTGGTTGTTTCTGCAGGAAGAAGAGAGCAAAAAGTAGAGGAAATAAGCATTTCGGTAGAAATTCTTAAACCTGAATTAATCAATAATAAAGGCATCACTGATTTAGAACAAGCGGTTAATCAAAGCCCTGGAGTGTATGCGATGGATGGTCAGGTGAGCATTCGTGGAGGAGGAGGTTATTCTTACGGTGCGGGCAGCAGGGTATTGCTTTTATGGAATGGTATTCCTATGACTTCTCCTGATGTTGGTGATGTTAAATGGAATTCCATTCCAATGGAAAATGCTTCACAAATTGAAGTAATTAAAGGCGCTTCTTCCGTCTTATATGGAAGCGGTGCTTTGAACGGAATAATTTCGATGTCTGAAAAAGATCCGAGTAAGGCCGGGGAGGGCTCCGCAAAAATTATGTATGGGGTTTATGGGAATCCAAAACGAGAAAGTTTGAAATGGTGGACAGTGAATCCGATGTTGTACACTGCAGATGCATTTTATGGTAAATCATTTAAACAATTTGGTTATACCGTATCAGTTAATGGATACAAAAGTGAAGGTTATAGAAAGGGAGAACTAGAAAATCGGGCTCGATTGGGAGGGTCGCTTTATTTTAGACCTAAAAAGTTAGACCGGCTCAAAATAGGTGCATTTTTTAATGCGCAATATCAGCACACCGGAGGCTTTATTTTATGGGAAAGTGATTCTTTGGGTTACATCGCTCAGGGGGGAATGGATCCAACCGGACCAGGATCAACAGTTTTTTATCAAAAATCTATTCGCGTAAACGTTGATCCTTACATCAAGTATTTTGACAAAAACAACAACAGACACGAATTGAAAACAAGGTATTATTTGGTTTCAACAGGTGATTTAACTAATATTTATGCTTCTTCTAAGGCACAAATGTATTTTGCCAATTATCAGTTTCAAAAATTATGGAAATCAGGATCGTCCTTGTCACTTGGAGCAACCTACAATGAAAATGATATTTTAAGTGCAGCATTCGGTAACCACCTTTCCATAAATACTGCTCTTTATTGCCAATACGATTTGAAATGGAAAAAGTGGGACATTAACCTAGGGACACGATTAGAGTATTTTCAATTGGATGGAAAACAAGGTGATTCCTATTTTTATTTAAATCAGGATTCAACAAAAAAAATACCTGTATATCCTGTTTTTCGTTCAGGAGTTCATTACGAATTGACAAAAGCTACCCATTTAAGAGCTTCTTTTGGTCAAGGTATACGATTTCCTTCTGTAGCTGAAAGATATGCGGCGACTTCAAGTGGAGGCGTGATTATTTTCCCTAATCCAGATTTGACACCCGAAATTGGCTGGGCTTCAGAAATTGGACTTAAACAATTAGTAAAAATGGGCGATTGGAAGGGATATGCAGATGTTGCCGGATTCATTAATCAGTACAGTAATATGATTGAATATACATTTGGCGTATATAATCCGGATTCAGTAGTTTTAACTCCTGATAACTTAACCAATTGGGTTGGATTTAAAGCAAAAAATGCAGAAAGAGCAAGGATTACTGGTATTGAATTCTCCTTTAACAGTTCTGGCAAAATTAAAAATGTAGAAGTAATTTCTTTATTGGGATATACCTATATGAATCCAATTACCTTGAATAAAAATAAAGAATACTTGTTAATGTTTTCAGACACAACAACCAACATGCTGAAATACCGATTTCGTCATCTTGCAAAAGCTGACATTGAAGCCAACTACAAAATGTATAGCGCTGGAATTTCATGCAGGTATAATAGTTTTATGAGGAATATTGATAGGGTTTTTCTGGAAGATTTAAATCCAACAAATGAAGAATTATACGTATTGCCCGGATTAAGAGAATATCGAGAAAAGTTCAATAATGGAAGTTTGGTTTTCGATGCCAGAATTGGATTTACACTGAAAGACAGCTTGAAATGTGCTTTAATTGTAAATAATATTCTGAATGCTGAATATGTGAGCAGACCTGCAGATATTCAACCGCCTAGAACATTCATGCTTCAATTGCAATATAAAATTTAGTTGTACTTAACTTGCATCTGAAGTAATTTTGGTATTTTCGGGATCATTCGTATTGAAAATAAACCATGAAACTAATATTACTTATTCTCGTTTTATTTCCCTTATTAGGTTATGCTCAAATCTCTGGCAAGGTTGTACAGAAAGAAAATAATACACCAATAGTGGGTGCAAAAATCTTTGCATCGGACGGAGAAAAAACGGTTACCAATAACATTGGCGAATTTACTTTAGCCAGTAAGACTTTTCCTATAACGTTAATTACTACGGCTCTGGAATTCCAAACAGATACATTAGTCGTAAATAATTTCGGGGAAGTTACTATTTATATGGTACCTTCTGTAACTACAATTTCCACAGTTGTGGTATCTGCAGGTCGCCGCACTCAAATAGTTGAGGAAGTTCCAATATCAATGGAAATTATTAAACCTACTTTGATTGATAACAAGGGAATCACCGATCTTGAGCAAGCTGTGGATCAAAGTCCCGGAGTATATACAATGGATGGACAGGTAAGTATTCGAGGAGGTTCCGGCTTTGCATATGGTACCGGAAGTAGGGTGCTTTTACTTTGGAACGGTATGCCGCTTTTATCAGGTTATGCTGGAGATACACAATGGAATGCCATTCCTATGGAGCAGGCTTCGCAAATAGAAATTATGAAGGGTGCATCTTCTGTACTGTATGGAAGTGGTGCATTGAATGGTGTTATTGCTTTAACGGAAAAGGAACCAACGTTTAAACCGGAAACAAAGGTCAAAGTACAATATGGAATTTATGACAAGGCATCGAGAGAAACTTTAAACTGGTGGAAAACGCAGAATAAATTTAACCCCATGCAACAGCAAGTGGAAGCGTATCATGGGAGAATGTACAAACATGCAGGTTTTACAGTTTCAACAACACTATTTCACAATGACGGCTATCGTGAAGGGGAATCTGAATACAGAGGACGTGTGAGTGGAACCTTTTATATCAGACCTGAAAAGTGGAAGAAATTGAAAGCAGGAATTGGCTATAATTACCAAGTTCAAAAGACAGGCAATTTCTTGATTTGGCAAAGTGATACCTTTGCTTATCAACCTTCGGGTGGTGCAGATACGTCTCTAGCTTCATCAACAGTTACGTACAACCGTGGACAACGTCTTTTTATTGATCCTTATTTGAAATATATTGATTCAAAAGGAAATGTCCACAATTTAAAAACCAGGGTTTACTTTGCACAAAACACCAATATTACCAACCCTTCCCAAAGCAACGGTGCAGTTGTTTATTTTGCAGATTATCAGTTTCAGCGCAAATATAAAAACGGAATAACCATTACAAGTGGTGTATCAAATATATACAACACTGTAAAATCGCAACTTTTTGGTGACCACATGTCCAATAATGCCTCGATTTATGGGCAATATGAACATAAAATAGGAAAGAAACTGGATATTGTAGGTGGATTAAGGTTTGAACATTTTATCATGGATGGAAAAACTGGAGATTCTGATTTTTATATTGGAAAGGACACTACAAGCCAGATAAAATTGCCGATTTATCCCGTTTTCCGTGCAGGATTACACTATGAGCTATTGAAATTCACTCATTTAAGGGCATCCATTGGTCAAGGAATTCGCTATCCATCAGTAGCGGAAAGATACACTCAAACAAGTGTTGGTGCCTTGAATATTTTTCCAAATCCAGGGTTAAGACCAGAAAAGGGTTGGGCTGCCGAAATTGGCATCAAACAGGTTGTAAAAATGGGTGAATGGAAGGGAATAATAGATGTTGCCGGATTCATTAACCAATATAGTAACATGATGGAGTTTTCATTCGGAATCTTCAATCCTGACAGTATTCCTTTAACACCTGCGAATATTTACAGTTGGGTTGGTTTTAAAGCTCAAAATGCAGAAGCCGCGAGAATTACAGGGGTAGAATTCTCCTTTAACAGCATAGGAAAAATTGGACCTGTTGAAGTTGTGTCATTAATTGGTTACACTTACATGAATCCGATAACTTTAAATACGAATCCAAATTATTTAATGTCTTTTTCGGATACCACTTCGAATATGTTAAAGTACCGTTTTCGTCACCTGGCAAAAGTTGATTTGGAATGCACATATAAAGCTTTCAGTATGGGATTTTCATGCAGGTATAATTCATTCATGAATAACATCGACCTGGTATTTGAGAAACCAATTGCAGGTTCTACTTATATATTACCTGGTCTTGAAAACTATCGCCAAATTTATGACAAAGGAAGTCTTGTTTTTGATTTCAGATTGGGCTACAAAATCGCCGAAAATTATCGTATTGGACTAATGGTAAATAATTTGGCTAACGCTGAGTATACTTCTCGTCCTGGTGATGTTCAACCACCGAGAACATTTTTAGCTCAGATTCAAATGAAATTTTAATGAATGTTTTAGGAGTTATTCCGGCGCGTTATGCCTCATCCCGATTTCCCGGTAAACCTTTGATTGACCTCAAGGGGAAAACCATGATACAGCGCGTTTATGAAGGCGCATTGAAATCTACTTTTATTAATGAATTGATTGTTGCTACAGATGATCAACGAATTTTTGATACGGTAAATAGTTTTGGTGGTAAGGCGGTAATGACTGCTGAACATCATCCAAGTGGGACTGATCGTTGTGCAGAAGTAGCCGAGCAATACCCTGAAGCAGATGTGGTCATTAATATTCAGGGGGATGAACCATTAGTTGATTACCGCCAATTGGATCAATTAATAGGTGTATTTCAAGATCAAAGCGTAAAAATTGCCACTTTGGGCAGTAGAAATATTTCGTTGGAGGATATTCAAAATCCAAACAGGATTAAGATAGTTTTAAATGAGCGAAACAATGCAATTTACTTTAGCCGCAGTGCGGTTCCCAATTACCACCACGTAAAAAATGATCCGTTAGCAGTTTACCCCTATTTAAGGCATATAGGATTGTACGCTTACCGAGCAGAAATTTTGCGCGAATTGACAAAATTAAAATCAACAGCTCTGGAGCAAATAGAATCACTGGAGCAATTGAGGTGGTTGTATTATGGCTATTCCATTAGTGTTGTTGAAACAGAGATCGAGACGCCAAACATTGATGTTCCTGAAGACGTTCAATTGGTTTTAGCAAGGCTGGAAAACTAAAAAAGCCCCCGAAGGAGCTTTTTTTATTCGTAGAATAGTCCTGTTATTCTTTAATGAATTTTACAGTTTCAGTTCCTGTTTCGTGATTTACAACAACGAAGTAAATTCCGTTATCCATATCAGCGATGTTCACATCAACTGAAGGAGCTGTTACTTCAACATTCTTTACAACCTGACCAGCCATATTGGTAATTACAACTGAAGAAACGTTCAGTTGTGTTGCTAATCCATCAATGGTAATGTTATTCATTGCTGGGTTTGGAGAAACCTTAATTGGTGCAATTACGCCTTCAATTTGTCCTGCATAACCTACAATTAATTTATAACCACTAAAAGATGTTGGTACTGTTAAAGGAGTAGGAAATCCTGGAATAATCTCTACCAAAACAGTAGCTTCTACATCTATTGTGATAGGAAATGTTCCGGCAGCATCTGGAGTACCATAAAGATTAGCACAACCATTTGCTCCACCGGCATAGGTACAAGAAGAAATGTTACATGCATAATTGATAGTAGATGGTAATCCTGTTACACCTGTTACGGTAAAATCTTGAATCGCACTGCCAATCACAGCTTGAGCTGCAGGGTCGCTTCCAGCAACTTCGGCCGTAACTTCATTTGGCACTTTAAAATTTAAGTCAGTAGAATAAGGCACACCAACTGCTCCCGGAGGGAAGTTTGTAGTGGTGTCAGGCCAAACACCATAAGTAGAATCAGCGTAATTCGCTCCCGGTGTACATGATTGTGCGTTAACCGCAGCAGCACCAACAAGCGTTAAGGTTGCCATTAGTAGAAGTTTTTTCATAGATTTCGTTTTAACAATTTTGGGTGTAAAGTTACAAAAAAGAACTATAGCATCGACGAGTGGAAGTGATTTCTGTTTTTAGGGGGTTGGGGGTATTTTTTGTGAATGGAGAACATTTGAAAAAGATTCAATCATTGTTAAGGTAACGAAGATCTGCAATCCCTCCAACAATTGACAAAACCAATAAAGATGTTTTAAAACATCAATATCATCAGGATTAATATAATGATGAACCCCATTATGCCAACTACAAGTACCGCTACCTGTTGAGTGACTTCTCCAACCATCGTTGCAAATGGCTCCTTTGCCTCTTTTGCATGAAGTAAATCAGAATAAAAGAAAAATAAAAAACAGAATGCTATTGACTTTAAGAATTCTCATTATTTAAAATTATGAGTATGACTTTAAAACAATAATAATTAAGCTAAATTCTCAAATGTTAAAAAGAGTGTCATTTTTTTTATTGACTATGCTAACTAAAACAAATATTAGAATCACATTAACAAAAAGCCACCAATTCTTCATTAATAAATTAAATATATTATACTCTGTGATCATGAAATCGTATGAACCTCCTGTCTCAAAATGACAAGCACATAAAAAGTACAACAAAATTGTTCCGAGGAATAATTTTTTCATATGCTCAGAAATAACTAATTGTTCTCATTGTGATAGCTTGAACACCCAACTTTTTCTTAATGTTGTCCTCTGTTTTTACAAACTTTTTATCTAGCTTATTAATTTTCTTAATCCAATTTTTATTCTCGTCATATGTATAAATATTTGAATATTCTTTGAACAAAATATTGTTCCCACTAAAATATAGTTCTTTAAGTACATCTCCGAACTCATTGTATTTATATTCACAAATTGCATAAGGGGTGCCCAAATTATCAAATATTGTCAATTTAATTTTTTGATTTTCTAGATAGTCTGTTTTCGAGGAATTTATTTTTTCACCACTTAATGTCCAGACAATTGATACTATTTAATTTCCACTATCATCATATTCATAGGTAGTGTAATTTTCAAAAACTTCACCTTCTTCAAAATCCTTAGTATAGATTTTGGAAATTCTTCCATTCGATCATATTCATATCTAAAGACATGTTAAAGGTTATTATTCAAATCAGAAAATTTTTTTTCTATCTTTTGGTCAAAACTATTATAAGAATAATCTGATTTGAATTTTATCATTCCAAGGTTGTCATAGTGTTGTTCAGAAGATTTCATCCCTTATCATCAAATTTAAATGAAAAAGATTCTTCACCTGTTCTTTTACCTAAAATAGATCCATTAATATTGCTTAGGAATTTTTCCTGTTTAAGTAACAAAACCTTGCCTCTCAAACCAAGAACTTGTAAATCATTTTTTAATTTGCAGACAGGTCCTTTAAACGTTTCTTGATTTTCTTTTGCTTTATCAAGTTAGTTGATGCAACCATTAAAAAGTACCAACAAACAAATCGCAATAAATTTTAATTGGCTTAATATAATGTATCTTTTAAATTTCTCCATTGAAAAATATATTCAACGCAGTTTGCTTTGTAAATTTTATACTTAGTATATAGTCAAATAAGCTGTCGCGCCTTGAACACTAATGGTATGTGTAAAATTATATTGTTTGGCAAACTGATTGTTTGAATTCAAAGCCATAAATCTTTGGTCAGGAAAAAATTGACCTGCTAATTGACTATTTCCATAATCTTCAAACTGGTAGCTTATTGGTTTATAGCCTTGCTGAGTTGTCGAATAGGTAATTCTTCCGCTTCTCCAATTACCACCCCACATTACATAGGCATCAACAGTCTGTTGTTGTGGATAAAATTTTTTTAAAGAAGTATTCTTTGTAAAGGAATCAAATTTAATTTCCTTAAATGAGGAAAATGAAATGAGAACAATTGCTAGAATTGATAATAATAAGACTTTTTTCATAATATTTAGATTAAATGGTTAGGTGTCAAAATTATTGAATAAGTCTGCTATCGAAGGAACAATTAAATCATAATATATCCTTTCAACACATATTATATGAGCGCATAAGGATGCTCAATCATCGTAGCTGAAACTTTGATTTTAGATTATAAAAAAAGAAGTTGAAAGCCCTTTAAAGATATTTTCTATTCTGAATTAACTTATTATAGGGTTTATTGAGTGCCTTTAATTGCTTTTATTTCTTCAGCTAATTCTGGAATATTGTTCTGAATTATTCCCCAAATCATTTCTGGTTCAACAGAGTCATATGCATGTGAAATGATGTTACGCAAGCCTATGATATTCTTTGCCGATGTGATTTTTATTTCTGGATTTATCTCTATTATTTTTCGGATCGCCTCGCTTATAATTTCCAAGTCTCTTTCTACGGCCCTTCGTAAAAGAATTTCGGATTAAAAAACATTAAAATTATTCTCAGTTTTGACCTTTACCAATTCAATTTCTTCAATCACACTCTGAATATCAAGTATAAACTTCAATAATTTAGGCTGCATACAAGTCTACTTTTGAACGGTCGATTTCCGCTATCAATACTGGATTTTGAAGCGCTTTTCTAGAAATGAGATCTATTTTTCGACCCATTAATTGTTCCATTTGCTCCAAAAATGAAAAGTAATTATCCGCATATTCAAGCACTTCTATTTCATCGGAAAACTGAACCAAAAAATCAATGTCACTGTCTTCACGCATTACATCTTTTGCAGCGGAACCAAATAATGCAATAGTTGAAACGCGATGCGATTTACAAAGCGTAATTATTTCATCCAATTTCTCTTCTATTAGCTTAAACATGACTCTTCAAAGATAAATCTTTTTTAAACACCAAGTTATAGGGTCTTTGATCCCAACAATTAATCGTGTTATTTGAAACATGCAACCATCTCTCCTTTAAATTCCCAATAATTTAGGTCACTCTTTATTTTGAAACATTCCATAAAAACATATTATATGCGCCAAATCGTCTGTTTATGATGACAAAAAACAAGAAACTTCCTATATTTGTTTGAATTCCAAAACAGGTAATGACATGGTAATCGGACAAAAAATCAAGAAATTGAGGGAGTTAAAAAACTTGACGCAGGACCACATGGCTAATGAATTAGGAATTACACAGGGTGCCTATAGCAGAATGGAATTGGGTGAAACGGAAGTTACTTATACCAAACTGGAACGAATTGCCGAAATTCTTCAAATGAAGCCTGAAGAAATCATCACTTTTAATGAGAGTATGGTTTTCAATGTGATGCACAACGATGTGGGGAACGGTTTGGTAATTAATAATAACCAGTTATCAGAAGGAGAAAAAAACTTATACCTGCAACAAATCGACTTGCTCAAAGAAGAAGTGTTGTACCTCAAAGAATTGCTGAATAAGGTGTTGAAATAGTGTAAAAATTTCAAAAATTTGCCGCATTTTACATTAAGTTAAAATCATATTTTAGCATTCTTAGACTGAAAAGTTGAGTAAAAAACCACTAATTTTAAGATTGAAAAATAACCTTACATACGATAACTTATTTGGATGAAACATCCGAAATTTAAAACAGTTGTAAAACAATTTAAATTTATCGCCATGAAAAAACAATATGTACTTCTAATAGTAATTAATCTTCTAGCTACTGTAGGTTTTAGTCAGAGTCAAGCAGAGATGAATGATGAAGCTTTAAATTCATACAAACTTGCAGATCAGGAAATGACAACCATTTATAAATCAACGATGGCAAACTTAGGCACTCAAGCTGAAAAAAATTTATTGCTAGCGGCTCAACGGGCATGGATAACTTATAAAGAAGCTCATTGTGAGGCTATTGCTCATCAATATGAAGGAGGTTCTATGCAACCCTTGATTTATTATGGCTGTTTGGAAAATCTTACCAATGAAAGAATCATTCAGCTTGAACAATACGAAGAATGATTTTAAGATTTTGAAGCGTTGGGGTTTAAAACAAATTTAGCAACATTGAAATGCAGTTTCAGTGATGCTTACATGTCAATTTAGCGAACGTTATTATGCTTCGTCTTTGGAATGGATTCCAACTAACATAAAAACGAAAAAAAGTGAAACTACGACTTTAAGCCAGGTATGCTCCAAAATATATAAAATAATTGTTTTGAAACCATTACCGGCGAGTGATCGTTCTCTTTCTAAATCAATAGGTGCAAACCATATAACAAGCAGCAATCCAATTATTAATATCGAATAAAAATATTTCATTAGTATATTTTTTGAGGAGGTGAATTTAGATATTTTTTATTAGTTAGCGGTTAGATAGGGGTGCTTAGTTGAAAGTTGTTGGTTGGAAGTGAACAGTAGATTAGATCTTGTGATTCAGGTTTTTATCTTGTTAATATCAATAAAATTGAGCAACGCTACAATTCTCAAAAGAAAATTACTTTTTCGGCTATCTTTGTTCGCAAATTAACAGTCATGTCGAAAGTCATAACATTAAATGAATTTATTCTCAATCGTCAAGCAGATTTTCCATTTGCCACAGGAGAATTGTCCAGAATCCTTAACGATATTGCAGTAGCAGCTAAAATGGTGAGCCGCGATGTACGTCAGGCAGGTTTGGTAGATCATATTCTAGGTGCTCATGGTGATATCAATATACAAGGTGAGGAACAACAAAAACTGGATGTCGTTGCCGATCAACAATTCATTAAGGCATTTGAAAATGGAGGAGAAGTGTGTGGTATTGCCTCGGAAGAAAATGATGATTTTCTGGCATTTACCTCTGAAACTGCCAAAAATGGCAATTATGTGGTGTTGTTTGATCCCCTGGATGGCTCTTCCAATATAGATGTAAATGTTTCAATAGGAACAATTTTTTCTATTTATAGAAGAATTTCTTCAAAAGGTGAACTTGCTACGATTCAGGACATGTTGCAAAAAGGCAATGCGCAAGTAGCGGCGGGATACGTTTTGTATGGCTCTTCCACCATGATGGTTTATACCACTGGCAAAGGAGTGAATGGGTTTACCTTAGATCCTTCAATTGGTGAGTTTTGTTTATCGCATCCCGACATGAAAATGCCTGAAACAGGAAGACTTTATGCTATGAATGAAGGCAATTTAAACATTGTGGAGCCCGGACTCGTTGAATATATTGAGTTTTGCAGAAGTCATGAAAATGACAAAGGGGCACCTTATTCTGGAAGATATATTGGCTCATTGGTAGCTGATTTCCATCGCAATTTGATCAAGGGAGGAATTTATATTTATCCGGATACCACCACATCACCTGAAGGAAAACTACGTTTGTTGTACGAATGCAATCCATTGGCATTTATAGCCGAACAAGCGGGTGGATTAGCCACCACAGGCAGAGAGCGTATTCTGGATATAAAACCTGAACGACTGCATCAACGTGTACCCTATTATGTTGGGTCTAAAAAAATGGTGGAAAAAGCTATGAGTCTATTAAAAAATGACTGATTCTTTACCGGTTGCTGACAATGTTAAGATTGAAAAAGATTTTTTGCAAAAATATTTGAATTAAAAACTCATTATAAAGCGAACAAATAAAATTATATGGCCTTACATGAATGTATTTGAATAAATTTTATTTTCTTTGTTGGGTAAAAATAAAACGGTTATGACATCTTTTTTTTATGCGATTGGCGATTTTTTAACTTGGACCTTTGGTTTTTTCGAAGCAATAGGCAACATTTTTAACTATGCCGTAATTGTTCTAGGTTTTGTAGGCTTGTTCTATTGGCTTAACTGGCAAAGAAAGTTCAACAAAATGGCTAAAGACAATCCTAATCAAATAAAATAAAATAAGTTTTACAGATATTTATCAAAAGGCTTTCTTTATTAAGGAAGCCTTTTTTATTTAATTTTATCGCATGCTTGGTTCGAATTTTTCAGTAATAATTACCGCAGGAGGAATTGGAAAAAGAATGGGATCAGCTATTCCCAAACAATTCTTACCAATTAACGGGAAGCCAATTTTGCTGCATACCATTGAAAAATTTTATGAATTTAATCCGGCAATTCAAATCGTGCTGACATTACCTGAGGACTGGAAATCGTATTGGTTAAATCAATTAGCAGAATTAAATGTGAATATTCCTCATCAAATCGTTAGCGGTGGAACTGAAAGGTATGATTCAATTAAAAATGCGCTTATGTGCTGTAGCGGTGACTACATAGCTGTGCATGACGGTGTTCGCCCGCTGATTAACCACCAAACACTCGAACGTTGTTTCGCTGCACTTGAAATATACAATTGCGTTATTCCTATTGTGCCTGTAAAAGAATCTTTGCGAAAATTAGATGGTGAAAATTCTACAGCAGTTCCAAGAAAGGATTTTGTGTTGGTACAAACACCTCAATGTTTTAGAAGGTCAGAACTTATTCGAGCGTATGACCAACCATTCCAGCCATATTTTACGGATGATGCCTCACTTGCAGAAGCTTGTGGTTACCCAATTCATCTAGTAGAAGGGAATGAGGAAAATATAAAAATTACTACCGGGACAGACTTAATTTTAGCGGAGCATTTGTTAAAATGCGATAAATAGACTTGAGATAATCATCCAAAAAAGAGCTTATAATTACTCACTGTTTATCATTCAAAACAGTCAAGATCAATTTGCAGCTTTCTGTTACATTGAAAGCCTTATTCAGAAAGGTTTGACGCGCTTCAAAATCTGTTAAACTTATCGGGTGATTCATTATTTCACTAAACCGTTTGGCAAACAATTCGGGATCATTTTCAATTATGCAAAAATCTACTATTTCCGAATTTCCAATCATGTTATTATTGCATAAAATATGTCCATATGTGCCAAGTACATTTAATAATTTCAATTTCATCCCGGAAGGGACCGAAGAATAAAAAACATGCAACTGAGCATTAGCAATTAGCTCGTTTAATTCATTTTCTGTAGGATTTGGAATAAGTTTGACTGACAGCTGATTAACATCTTGTTGAAGCCGTTTACCAGGATTTTTTCCGGCAATAATCAAAGGAAATTCAGAATTGATCACCTTATTTAAGGTCTGAATCAACCAAAGCGCAGCATTTTCATTTTCCGGAACTGAAAGATTACCATGAAAAAGTGCATAGGGCAAATTTTTAGTTGCTGTTTGTATGGGAATTTGAACACTTGCAAGCAGCAAAAAGGTAGAGGTATTATATTTTCTGTAATAATCTTGATCACTCGCTTTTATAGCTAAAATAGCTTTTGTTTTGCTCAGAATATTTTCATAATTTTTTAATTTTCGGGCTTCCCATTTAAAAAATAGTCGCTTGAAAAACCTTGCATTTGCTGCCAGTTCATTATAATACGCGTGTTCGATATTGTGCATCCGCACCATCGTCAATCGTTGGGCAATATCTACATGTTCCAAAAATCCGGAAGTATGCAATCCTTCAAATAATATGGGATGACTGTCTTTCCTTAATTCTTTTAACAACTCATAAGAAAGCCTTGATTGAACAATAAAAGGGCGTTTGCTCAACAGGTGAAAAAAAGAACGGGACCTTTTGTAATAGTGTACTTTACCAAATTTCTCTAACTCTTTTTGTTGACCGCGACCATATTCGAATACATGTAAGGTAAGTTCCAGTCCTAATTCATGCAACGCTTTAATTCGGAAATACATATCAATTGCACCACCATAATCAGCTGGAAAAGGTACATCTAAAGTAACGATATGTAATTTTTGATTAGACAACTTCAGGATATATTTCTTTTAGAATGGTTTTTTCCTGTTCCCAATTTTCAATTAGAGCAGCTTTTTGGCAATTGGCCTTTAGTTCATTCAATAAATTACTATCGGTAGCCAATTGATTAATGGCATCGGCCAAGGTTAAAGGCGTGAAATCCTTCAATACTATGCCCACCTTATGTTTTTCCACTAGCGTACTGACTTCAATCAAATCAGTGCAGATAATTGGTGTTCCGGCATGGATATAATCAAATACTTTATTGGGCAGTGAATATTGATAATTAATGTTGTTGGGCTTATCGAGGGTGAGTCCGATAGCTGCATGATAGGTGTACTGCATCATTTCTAAATAAGGCCTTTTACCAAAAAAAAGTACTTTATCTGACAAATTATTTTTTTCAACATTTTCCTTAAGTGACGGAATTACATCTCCGTCGCCAACAATTAATAACACAGCATTTTCAATATATTGCATGGCTTCAACGGCTTCTTCAGCACCACGATGCACATTTATTCCGGCGCCTTGCAATATAATGATCAGTTTATTTTCAGGAATCCCCAAAATTTCCTTACCAGGGATATTTTTTGGCATCCATTGAGGTGAAACATTTCGGACGACAAGAAGTTTCTTTTTGTATTTTTCTTCATACAGTCGTGCGATGGAATTATTTACTGTGTAAATGGTTTTTAATTTTGGAAAAATCCAAGATTCAATTCCCTCCCAAATCCGCTTTACCCTTTTTCGACCTGCCAGTTCGGGCACTTCGGTGAAGTACTCGTGCGTATCATAAACCAAACGGCATCCCGGTTTTAATTTGCTGGCAGCATAGTTACCAAGTAATGTGTCTAAATCGTTGCAGACCAAAAGGTCAGCTTTTCTAAATGCTAAAAACCAAAACAACCTGAAATTATAAGCGGCATAAAAAAGTGCTCCTTTATCGAAACTGAGTTTTAATCTTTTGGTTCGGTAGTTTCTTTCCGGTAGTTCAACACTGGAATTTCGCAGACGACCTACAAGGGTAACATCGTATCCCTGTTCGACCAGAAAACAACATACTTTATCAACCCGATTGTCGGTTAATAAATCGTTTGTAACAGATACAATAGCTTTTTTCCTTGCGCTCACAACCCAAATTTAACCAGAAATTGGACTTTAGAAAGCAAGATTCCTGATCAACTACTGAATAAGTAACTTTTGCATGGTTAAACCTGAATTTGTTTTAATTGCAACTAAATAAATTCCTTTGTTTTGTTGTAAAGAAATCTTTGCTTGCTGATCTTGAAAATGATCTTGAAAAACTACTTGACCTAAAGCATCATAAACCATTATCTCGAATGCTTCATGCTGTTTTGTATCGATAATAAAATCACCAGTTGATGGATTTGGATACAATACAAAGGTAACTTCTTCATTTATATCATTGACTAAATTAAATGCTGAAGACTGACAAGGAAAAGTATTGGAAGACTGGTAAGCGTTCCTCAGCATATCGGCAATATTTATGACATTTTGAACATTAGCAAGTCTGGTACTACTTCTGTCGTATATAAAAGCATAGTCGGAACATATACTTCCACCGGCGGGTAGCGAATTTTCTTTAATTGTGAGCATACCTCTTCTGTCTCCCATTGGATTGTTGCTGCTCGCTTCATTCCATGAATTAATATCATTCGGGTTACCTGACATAATAAAGTTCGTTGGCGCATTCGTTAATGGATCAATCCATTGTGTACTGTCACCATATTTACTGTTCATCAGTAACCACATTAAAGTGTCTAATTCAACTCCACTGTCCATATTGCTGAAAATGGCTCCAGCGTTTGAAAGGTTATGCGATAAAGCGACAACACCCTGACATGGTGGGTTAGTTCCATAGCCTAATTGTCCGCCATTTGTTTCATCATTATCATCCCCATTGTATCCAAAAAGCACATTGTTCGGAGGATAGCAACCGGCATAATCATCGCTGTAATTTCCAATATCAAAATCAATAAACAAGGCCTGATGATAATTCGTGTAAGGCATATTGCTTCTGTTGATGGCCTTTAGGTTAAGAAAAGTGGTATTGTTGAGGTAATTTCCTGCGGCGAATTGATAAAACATGGCATGCAGTTCAATCCCAAGCTGATTGCCATCAGGTATGAATGATTCGTCGTTCATGATAATATAAACCGCTTCATCACCCCTAATGTCAGGGTAATCGCCTTGTGAAGGTTCATAAATTCCGTTATTGTTCAAATCAATAAATGGCGCTAACTGACTTGCCACACCAAGTGATATTTCACCATTTCCCGGCCAGTTGGCGATTGCAGTCGGTACCACATAACCTGAAGACTGATAATTATTGATATGATTCATAATTTCAGCTTTTGATACTTTCCACAAGGCATTTTGATAAAGATTACTGTAGGCAACAGATCCATAAGCAATTGATTCAGCTAAGGGACCGGAATGAAACGCACTTGTACTGCTACCCCAACTATATTTAGTTCCGGAAACATGTAGATTTCCAAATTGATCTTCGGCTCCAATCCAATAACTTCCGCCAAAAATTGTACTTAAGTTGCTGCCTTTCGGAACTTCATAGCCCGCGGTAAAGGCGGAGGTATTAGAAAAAAATCCTCCTTCATCGAATAATCGCGCTTTAACATTATTAAACTCAAGATTAATGCTGTTGATGACCTGAGCTTTGTTGTTAATATTGAAAAGCACAATTAAACAAACTGAAAACACATATTTCATAAGCGATTTTCGACCTAAAGTACCACAATAAATTGGGCAAGTCAAATTATTTTTTCTGCACTGACTAGAGTTGAAGAATGTTAAGAAAAATAATAATTTCATTTTCATTATTAATCTCCTTAATACGTGAAGCTTAACTTAACGTTGACGGGTGTTAATGTTTTGAAAAAACCAATAATCTATCCTGCATAAAGCATTACTTCAAAGCATCCTCTACCCAAGCTTTACCCCAATTATCTTTTTCTTCATTGGACCATAACGCAGGATAAAAGATTCGTTTTTGAAATCGGGGGGGAAGGTATTTTTGCCAATTGGTACCGCCAGTTGCAGCAATGTCTTCAGGGCTTTTATGTAAGTACCGTACTGCTGATTTATAATGTGCCAAAGGCCAGTTAATGTTTACATTAATGTCATTTTGCCTCAAAACCTCCTTAACTTCAACATTGTTTTGATCCTCAATAGTTAGCCTATGGTACACTTGCCATAAATTCAACGATTTGCATTGTTCTCCGAGTGCGATGAACTCGTGCTGATAACGGTGCTCGAATTGTTCTAAGGTCAAGGTCTTTTTTCCACTTCCAATTTCAGTTGCTCCTTCTTTCCAATAGATATGTTCGTACATTTGAGCTATTGTAGCTTCTTTTTCAATTGTTTCACGGACGTCTTTATGCACCAAATTTATAAAATCAGTACTGTAAATTTCTATGAAACGGTATTGTGCGGATTGAAAACCACTAGCAGGTAATAATGACATTCTAAATTTTAGGAATTGCTCTTTTTCCATTCCTGTAATCATTATTTCAAAACTCTTTATCAACGCTTCAAAATAGCGGTTAATTCGCGTAACCCGTTCGATAAAAAATGCTTTCGAAAGGTCATGCTTATTTCCTAATTGTTCAAATTCGGAAAGGGCCAATTTGAAATACAATTCAGTAATTTGGTGATACATGATGAATATTACCTCATCAGGAAAGCTGGTTTTTGGTTTTTGCAAACTTAACAAGGTGTCAACTTGAATATAATCCCAATATTTTACAGAGTCGGCATAAAGTAAACCATCTAAATAAGATACCAAATCTTGCCCTAGTGCACCGTATTTGTCATTTAGCTTTTCTAACCTTGAGATAATTTCAGGTGTAATTTCCATAGAAATAAAAATTTAAGTCAAAAATAAGGAAGCTGTAACGTTAAGGGCAATATTGTTAAAAAAATTAATAAAAAACAGGTGATATTTATCCAAATTGTCAGGATGTAATAATGATTTTAGCTAAATTTTGCGCTTGAGACCGAAGTTCATTAATTGCTGTACTTTCCCAAAGTTCACCTTTTAAAAAGGATCCTAAAGCATATAACCCTTCATTTTTTAGACCATTAGCATTCAATAAAGTATGAGTTGGAATATCAACAGAAAGTCCTAATTTTAGATCATCTTGATTTAATAACCCATCATACAAGGCAAATTTCAAATAGTTATTTTCGAGCAGTTCAATATCTGATTCCGGTCCTGTACAATTTATTACGCGTTCTACGCTTATTTCTTCTTGTGTTTTATTTTTTTTATCGAAATAATTCACCTTTATTCCATCCGATTTTTCGGTAATTTCGATAAGCTTACCGGCTATTATCTGTAGCCTTCCATCAATTCGCAATTGCTGTATTTTATCATGAATTTGCATAGGGATTCTATGCCGGGCTACACCCCATAAATGGCGGAACCTGCGCATAAACAATGCTTTATCTTCAGAAGTGAAGTTACGCCATATTTGTTGTGTATGGGGACGAAGAGCGTCAATTATTGGTTCAGCACTAATTCCAAATTCTCTGACTGATTTGATATGTTTATAAACAATTTGTGTGATTTCTCTTAGTTCGGTTTTTCCAACAAGTTCCGGAATTAATTTTTCGTATGCGAGTCCATTGTGTCTATGGGGTAGGATGTTAAATCCATTAGGTGAAATTGCATAGATTTTATTTTTAAATCCTTTTTCCATTAAGCCGACCACTGTATCAACCATAGTCAAGCCATTTCCAATGATCAAAACAGGTTTTGTCGTAAGGTTTTCAACTGAGTTGGATTTCCATGGATTTCTATAATAATTAGGAGAAGCGTAAAAATTTAAATTTTTAATTTTTGGATTTCTGGGCAGAAGATTTCCCGATGCCAAAATACATTTGTTGAATTGAAAATGTTTCAGGGAGGCAGTTTCTAAAGTTACAACTCCTTCCAAATGCTTCATCCGAATTACTTCTTCATGAATAACATTTATAATAATACCTTTTTTTGACGCCACAGAAACTGTTTCGCGCCAGATATCCTGAAGGTAATCTCCAAATAAATTTCTGGGTAGAAAGGAATTTTTAATTAAATCGGAATCTTTTTCGCCATAACCCTGTTGCTTGATTACCCAATCAATAAAATGAGCAGGATTATCCGGAAATGCACTCATTTTTCCCGCAATTACATTCAATAATTGCCGATTTGAATAGGCATTATAGGCAATCCCTTTACCGATAATACCAGATTTTTCGAAAATACTTATTGAAATGGGTTGATTTGTAAGCTCAATTAGATGAACTGCTGTCATCATTCCTGCAAAACCACCTCCAATTATTCCAATTGATTTCATTTCAGGTTCCATCAGTTTCGTTTATTGAAGGCATATCCAACACTCAGACCACCGCCAAAACCGATTGGAATACTGGCGGTTTTTCTTCCCTCCACAAAGGCGCTTAAAACCAAATGATCTCTAACAATAAAACTTCCCTTTATTCCAAAGGTGCAGGAATATTTAATTCGTCGATCACCTGTTAATCTATTTTTTATAAAGTCTATTCCTAAAACATTGGCATAAGGAGATAAATCGCCACGATAGCCTAATGCTTGATGAATACTAACTCCATCAGGTAAAGCCAGTAATAAAAAACCAAAGAGCCCTGCGCCAGAACTATTCGTAGTATCTCCATCAAGAGAATTCGCAAGCCCCGCAGCAATTAGTATTGGCCCTCCAATTAAACCCATAGGCGTTCTGGTTTGGTTAAAGTAATCGTTGCGACGAAGTAAATCAAAATTATAATTCAACCCAATTTTATCGTGGATAAACCACTCGGCAAATAATCCAGGACAAATATATGCCGCTTCATCAATTTTTCCCATGCTGAACTTTGCGTTGATATTGAATCTGTTTACAGAAAGTTGTGCAATAGAATTAAAAGAAACAAAGCAAAAAAGGAATAGAAGATTTTTCATCAAGCAGCTAATTTTTTGGTAAAGATATTTTTTTTCGTGTTTAAAAAATAGCATACTCAAACTCAAATTGTTCTCAAAAATAAGCCAGCCCCCCGTAAAACTACGTAGTCTCTTTGCGTGCAAGCGCTGAATTTGATATTGTGTGGAGGTGTTTTTCTTTTCAGTGGGTAAAAAAGCGCACAACTTTGTCTCAACCAATAAAACGAAACACAAAAATTTAAACATATGAAAACAAAAACTTTTTTCCGATCAATAAGCTTGCTAGCAGCAACGACATTAACGGCTATTCAATTGCAAGCACAAAATTTAAATGTTCAAGTAACGACAATCAATCCATCATGTTATGGATTTTCCAATGGCGAGGTTGTGATCGATATCACAGGTGGTTCAGAGCCATACATGGTAAATGGAATTTTAATAAACACAACCACTTTCATAGCCGGAAACTTAACATCAGGGAATTACACCTTCAATATTGAAGACGCTACAGGTTTAGCAACTTCTGCCGATGTAACTTTATTGTCTCCACAGCCATTCAACATGCAGGCAATAGTTACCAACGCTACAACCATAGGAGGAACAGATGGAAAAGTAGAATTGACAGTACCTGCAGTTCCATTAACATTCACATGGACAACACCAAATGGAACGGGAATCAATCAAGGACAGGAAGATCAGTTGACTTTAACTGCAGGCATCTATAATGTATTGATTACGGAAGCAAATGGTTGTGAGACATTTAAGCGCTTTGATGTTGGACAACCTGTAGGTAATGCGATGAATTACTTTACACCTGGTTTTACGCCAATAACACAAGGATCAACAACCAATAACACCAGTGCAATGATGGTTTATCCTAACCCATCTCAAGGTCACATTACCATTAAGGCAGAAGTTGAAACTAAAGAAGCATATGTGATGAATGACATGGGGGTAGTGGTACACCGTTGCCAGGGAACCACACAAGGAGCTATCGAGGAATTGGATCTGAATCCAGGAAGCTATACCCTGATAACTACAGATGCAACAGGAACTACTCACACCGAAAGAATCATTATAAGATAATAAACGAACTGTTTTTAACGCAAACAAGTAGGCCACCTCTCTTTCGGGGTGGCTTTTTTAATTCCCAGAAATAGAAAATTATTCATCAAGCAGATCTATTATTCAATAATATTGGATGGTAATTTGTTTTCATTCTTTCTCGTAACTTTGTATCGATTCATGAAAACAGGCGAGTTTATAAAAAAGTGGGGATCAATTGAGGCAATTGATAAAACCGCCTCAATTCTGTCTAAAAATCCCATTAAAATTCATTGGAAGGGATTAGTGGGCTCGTCAAAAAGTATTTCAGCTGCAGCTTTGGCAGATCAAGTTCCCGGACACCACTTATTTATTCTTGCAGATAAAGAAGAAGCAGCATATTTTTTAAATGATTTAGAGGGACTTTACCCGGATGATAAAAGAATTCTATTTTATCCCGCATCTTATCGAGTTCCCTATCAATTAGAAGAAACAGATAATGCTAATGTAGTCGCAAGAGCAGAAGTATTAGACCGAATAAATAATGGTTCTAATGTTTGGATTGTTACTTATCCTAAAGCATTATTTGAGAAAGTCCCAACGCAAAAAAAACTTGCCGCCAATACGCTTCGTGTAGAAATCGGAAAATCATATTCAATTGATTTTATCAATGAACTGTTACTCGAATACCATTTTGATCGTGTAGATTTCGTGTATGAACCAGGTCAGTTTTCTATTCGAGGAGGAATAGTAGATGTTTATTCCTATGCCAATGATAACCCTTTTAGAATTGAGTTTTTCGGAGATGAGGTGGATACCATTCGTACCTTCGACGCCGGTACTCAATTATCAGTTTCAGCGCATAATTTTTTTAATATTATTCCAAATGTTCAGGGGGCATTAAATCTGGAAGGTAATGGAAGTTTTCTAGAATTTATTGGAAATAATTGCACAGTTTGGTTATCCTCATACGATCAATTATCAAGTGTGCTTAAAAAAGAATATGATAAGGCTATTGACTTGCATTCAAAACTAAAGGAAACAATTAAACATGCTATTCCGTCAGATCTGTATGTTCATCCCACTTTATTAAAAGAGGAATTAGAGCGATTGAATATTATTGAATGGGGTCCCGAATATCATTTCAAAACGGTTCATCAGTTCACTTTTGATTTTTTACCTCAACCAAGTTTCAATAAGAATTTCGAATTGTTACGAAACGATTTGTTAGAAAGGTCGAAACAGTCATTTACTAACCTTATTTTTTCAAATCAGTCTAAACAAATAGACCGTCTTTATCAAATTTTTGAAGATATTGGTGGAGCTGTTGATTTTATTCCTATGCACTTGGCTCTGCATGAAGGATTTATAGCGCCGGCCTTGAAATTGGTTTGCTATACTGATCATCAGTTATTTGAACGCTACCATCGTTTTCGGTTGAAAGAAGGTTTCAGACAAGCAAAGCAAGCATTAACATTAAAGGAAATTTACAATCTGCAAAAAGGAGATTATGTAACACACATTGATCATGGAGTGGGGCAGTTTTCTGGTTTAGAAACCATAGATGTTAACGGAAAACCTCAAGAAGCTATTCGTTTGATATATAAGGACGGGGATGTACTTTATGTTGGTATCCATTCGCTGCACAGAATATCCAAGTTTACAGGTAAAGAAGGTACAGTTCCTAAGATGAATAAATTAGGAACACAGGCATGGACTACCCTAAAAAATAAAACTAAATCAAAAATTAAGGAGTTAGCGTTCGATCTTATTCAATTGTACGCAAAGCGTAAAAGTCAGCCGGGATTTGCTTTTCAACAGGATACATATCTTCAAAATGAGCTGGAAGCTTCTTTCATGTATGAGGATACTCCCGACCAACTTAAGGCCACCCAAGCAGTAAAAGAAGATATGGAGTCGGCAACTCCCATGGATAGATTAATTTGTGGTGACGTAGGTTTTGGTAAAACAGAAGTGGCAATTCGCGCTGCTTTTAAAGCAGCAACTGATGGCAAACAGGTCGCTGTTTTGGTTCCTACGACTATCTTATCTCTACAACATTACAGAAGTTTTTCGGAAAGATTAAAAGAATTTCCGGTTACCGTCGATTACCTTAATCGCTTTAAATCGACAAAGGAAACCACTGAAACGTTGAAGAGACTGGCAGATGGTAAAATTGATATTTTAATCGGAACCCATGCAATTGCAGCTGAGCGCGTAAAATTTAAAGATCTTGGTCTCATGATCATAGATGAAGAACAAAAGTTCGGTGTTGCGGTAAAGGATAAACTAAAAACGCTAAGAGCAACGGTTGACACCCTCACTTTGACGGCTACGCCTATTCCTCGGACATTACAGTTTTCTCTGATGGGCGCACGAGATTTGAGTATCATAAACACGCCACCCCCAAACAGACAACCAGTTTTAACCGAAATCATTCATTTTAATGAAGAAACCATACGTGATGCAATTGCATACGAAGTAAGTCGGGGAGGACAAGTGTTTTTTGTCCATAATCGTTTATCAAATATTAAAGAAGTTTCGGGTATGATTTCGCGCCTATGCCCGGGCGTTCGCGTAGGAATCGGTCATGGCCAAATGGATGGTAAGCAATTGGAAAAAATCATGATGGACTTCATCAATGGTTCATATGATGTGCTTTTGGCAACCACAATAATTGAATCAGGAATAGATATTTCAAATGCCAATACCATTATTATAAATGATGCACATAATTTTGGGATGAGCGATTTACATCAGTTGCGGGGTCGAGTAGGCAGGAGTAATAAAAAAGGTTTTTGCTACCTTATCGCTCCACCTTTCTCTGTCATGACCTCAGATTCTAGAAAGCGATTAGAAGCATTAGTGCAATTTTCCGATTTGGGTTCAGGGTTCAATATAGCGATGAAAGACCTCGATATCAGAGGTGCCGGAAATATGCTCGGTGGTGAACAAAGTGGTTTTATTTCAGAAATTGGTTTTGAAATGTATCAGAAGATCCTGAATGAAGCTATTGAAGAATTGCGAGAAAATGAGTTTAAATCACTATTTGAAGACAGAAATACAGATTCTTTACTTAATTATGTCAAGGATTGTATTTTAGAAACGGATTTGGAAGTACGTATTCCTGATGATTATGTAAATAACGTTGCGGAGCGTTTAAGTTTATATCAAGAAATGGACAGCTTAAAAAATGAGGAGGAGTTGAAGGCTTTCTCAACAAGGCTTATTGATCGATTTGGACCGCTGCCAAAACAAGTCAAAGAACTGATTTTGTCATTTAAATTGCGCTGGTTGGCTGAAAAAATGGGACTCGAAAGATTAGTAATAAAGTCAGGAAAAATGGTTGGATTCTTCATATCCAATCCACAATCTCTTTTTTACGAAACAGAAACCTTCACAAGAATATTAAATCATATTCAGCGCAATGCCAAAGGGTGTAAACTCAGCGAACAAAATGATAAGTTGAGGATAGTTTTTGCGGAGATTAGGCACATTAAAGATGCTTTTGATCAGGTACACACAATCTTGGAAAATTAAATAAATCTATAACTTAAAGAGATGTTCATACATAAATTGGAAAAGTTAAAATTTATTCTTGATAAGAACTTATCAATGATCAAGCTCATTATGCTTTTTATGGTCATTCTGTCAATGTATTCTTGCAACGTACATAAGAATTACACATGGGATATGTATGATGTACCGGATATGTATGAAATTTACAGCACACATCCATCCAGGCCATTCCGATACGGATATCCTTACACTCCTGCCGAGATTCCTGTTAATTATTTTAATCAACTCAATGCTTATAATATTAAACCGGGGGATGCTGTTGCTGAAGTCGGAGCCGCAAGTGGTTGGTTGCTTGGTTTGTTTTCAATGTATACGGATAGTGTCAATTATTTTGCTGAGGATATAGACACCAACTTATTAAGTGCTTCTCAACTCAACAATATGGTTGATCACTTTTCTAATCAAAACAAAAAAACGCAAAGCAATTCTTTCCATTATTGCCTTGGAACAACTACTCAAACCAATCTGCCAGATGGATTTTTTGACCTCATTTTCATCAACAATTCCTTCCATGAATTTGAAAATGTTGATTCAATGCTACAAGACATTAAAACAAAATTGAAACCGGATGGAAGGTTAATCATCTCCGATTTGGCCGCCAACGAATATATCAGATTCAAACATCAAGGATGTTTAGTGCCCGCTCAGTCCCAAGAAGAATTGCAAGACATCATGCGCAGGAACGGTCTTTTTTTAACGAAAACCTATATGCCTTATGGTTCCATATTAAATCATTTTATATTTCAATTAAATGAGCAGGCATCAGAAGAATACTTGAGTAATATACCAAGGTTTCAAGAACTTTTGGAATTGTCGAATAAAAAGGTATTAAAAAACCAAAAGAAATTAGATAGTCTGGTTGTACAATTAATCGAAAGAAAAAGTGAAATTGAAGAATGGTATGATGAAGAGGCAATATGCGATTATATATATTATCTCGGCAATGAGTTTTATCAAAATGGAAAAAGTAAATTAACGGAATCTATTTTTTATGTTGGCACTAAAATATTTCCTTATGAATCTTATTTCTATGAGCTTATCAGCGAACTTGAATTTTCAAATAAAAGAAAAATAAAGCTTTTATCTGAGCATATAGCAAAGGCAATTCAATATAATGATAATGAAAGCTTTTATAGTGCACCTAAAGTAAAATTGGACATAATCTATGCGTATTGCTTGAGTAGAGAGGATAAATTTGACAAGTCAATTGAGGTCCTTGCGGACGCCTTGGAATCAGGAGCTACAAATTCTCCAATTCAGTTGGCAGAAGTTTTTTATAATCTTTATTTAACAATGTTAGAAAATGATTTTAATGAAGAAGAAATGGAACCATTTCTATTGGAGGAAAATTCTCCAATTGGCGCCTTGAACAGAGCGATTGAATTAAACTCCTTAGAATCAGAATACTTTTTTGCACGGGCTTCTTTATATAATCAAGCCGGGCAGCTCGACAAAGCAATTGATGATTTAGGCGTTTGTATCTATCTCCATCCTTATGAATTTAGTAATTATTATCTCAGAGCAAGATTAAAAAAGAAATTGGGAGATAAAACGGGTCATCATGAGGATATGCAAACCTATAAATTCATGAAGTGGCGCACAAGAAAAGGTTATCTTTAAAATTCAATATTTACAAACGTTAGCATTATATTACTCAATCAAAAGAAATCTCAGAAACTGTCCAATGCCAAAAAATATTCTGTTTGAATGAATCATAAGTGATTTCATATTGGTAGGGACTCAAGCTGGTGGCCCCATGATTTAAGTAGGGATTTTGACCGTCTTGATACGGAAAAGGGTCGTTGATAATTACAAGGTATTCTCCATCTATTATTTTATAGCCAACTAATAAAACCGCATGTTCAGCATCAGAAAAATATTGTCTTCTCGAGTAGGATGTTCCACACAGTAACGGTTTGTTGTTGTCAATATTCCTTTTAATAAATCCAAATTCAACTTGTTGAGATTGTGAAAATGTGAATTTTTTACCACTGGTCAACATGGAATAATTCGAAATCATATTCAAGGTTCCGTAATTTGAACCAGCGGGAAACACACATTCTTTACAATCAGCATAACAGGGTGATAATTCTCCGGAAATTAATCCTATTATTCCGCACTGGTAACTTGACCTGTTACTTGGAGGTATATTGTAATGTCTGAATATCATTTCTCCGCACGCCAGCCAACACCAAACATCCGTTTCTTGGGAAACAGGATCTATGGGTAAAATTAATTCTGCATTAAGAATTCTCTCGTCATCATTTGTAGGAAAGTTATCTTCATTATGACTGATATCCAATATGTTTTGTGGGAAGTCGTATTGCCAGGCAGCAGCATATTTTAGAATTCCATTATCCATATAGGCACATTCGATGTAAGGTGAGTATCCTTTTTGATATAAATCATTGAAGGTTTCTTGAAATTTATCTGTGTCCATGTTGCTTCGTGCTTCCCAGGCAATACCTGATTTTTTTATCCAAACACCGGCAAAATTGATCACACCATTATTGTCATAGGTGTCAATCTCCATTGGTATGTATCCTTGTGGAGTGAGCTCATCGTAAGTTTTTTGAAATTCGTATTCATCAAGATTGTAACGCGCAATAAAAGTTGTGTTCTTTTCCTCTTTCCATACCGCAGCAATCCGCATTTCATCCTTCTCTTTATAAAAAGAAAGACTGTAGGGTATAAAGCCATTCAATGTTAGTTTATCATTGAGTTTTTGGAATTCATGTTCCGTCAAATCAATTTCTATTTCAAACGAAACATGGGGTTCCTTTTTCCAAATGGCAGCATACTTAGTATTATTTTCAGCATCCTGATAGACTGTTATGCTGCTTGGAATATATCCCTGAGGTGTTAGTGTTTTTAACATGTTTTGAAATCCTTCCGCTGTTAGATCTGATCTAGATTCCCATACAACGCCGATTTCTTTTCTCCATATACCGCTGTGTAGAACCAAACCATAATAGTTTACGGCATCAATTTCAAAGGGGACATATCCTTTTGGGGTTAAAGTATCAAAATTAAGCTGAAATTGTTGGGCATTTAATCCTGAATATGCTAACCAAGCTTGGCAATAGACACTCAGATTAAATAACAAAGCGACACAAACTAATTTTATTTTCATTTCTTATTGTCAAGCGATGCGGTTGTTTTGATTTTCAAGTTCTTTTTGAACAGCTTTTTTGAATGACCAATAATTTTTAAATCCATCCTTAAAAGAATATAAATTATGCCAAACATTAGTGATAAAAAACTGATGTAAAATGATAGAACAAGTTTTGGGTTGTGATATTCGAAGGTAATTAAATGCTTGCCATTTGGAACAATGATACTCATAAAATTAAGATCACTGGTATAAATTTTTGTAGGTTTCCCATCTATTTTAGCTTCCCAACCGGTGTACATTTTTTGATGCAGAGTTAATAAGCAAGAATCCTTTGTTAAGGATGAAACTTGAAATGAATTCGCATTGTAGGCCTTGAGGAATGCAGTATCATTTTTTGAGTGTGTTAAATGTTGATTATTTAAGAACAAGTAATCATCTTTTTGAAAATGGAGTTGTTTTTTGTCTAAAAGTTTTGTTTCAGAAAGTTTTGAAAGTTGATGGATTGATACAACGGTATCAGACAGCATGATTAATGGACGCTGTTTAATGGTTTGGAATAACAATGGATAATTTGCCTCCAGTTTTTCGTAGGAAGAAAAAGAAAATGAATTGAATCCTTCTGCTGATATTTGTTTTTGGAAGCAGTTTTGATTTTGCCAAAATGGTTTCCCTATACCTGGTAAATGTCCTGCTTCATCTATGGTTTTAGTAGTTTGAGGAGGGAAACCAGATGGGTAACGTGCTACATTTGCAGCGGCTTCTTTAGCTTTAATATCATGCGAATAAATGGTATATGGAGCAACCAAAAGTGTTGAAATTATTAGATCAACTGCAATGAGCAACAGCAAAGCTTTTGAGCATTTTATTGGATCTTTAACTTTCCAGATTATCACTAAAAATAAAGCCAATAAAAGGATTTGAATGATTGCATGTACTGAAAAATTTTGTGCTAATGATGCCTTTTGATCATTTGTAAATATTGAGCTTTTGACATAGTTAATAAGTCCCAAGTAGTCATTTATTCTGAAAATTAAAATAACAATTGTGAACAGAGCAATTAAAGCAATACCGCCAATAAACAGGTCTTTTTTTTGCCATTGTTTATTTTTGGATTTTTCCTGAATAAAATAGATTCCAGTTAAAATGGCACCAATAATAAAGAATAATCTAAACACACTTGGAAATCTAAAAACGTTCATCATGGGAACGTAATCGAACAAAAATTGACGTACCGGTAAAAAAGCCCCGACCGAAGCCGATAATGCAAATAAACCAAACCAGAATAATATCCGTATTTCAAAAGGTTTCTTTTTTATAATTCCGAATACAAAGAATAAAAAAATGAATAGGCTGAAATAAGCATTCCTCATGGATAAGTCAGTTTGCCAATCTACATTTGAACTTGTTGTGGCAAGTGGCGCAAAAAATGACACAAAAGATTTTGGTGAAAATGGAGAAAACTGAGCCTGTTCAAGCCCGAAATTTCCTAATCTCGAAAGATAGGGTCCAACTTGATAAACAGAAACCAACATTACTAAAGAAAATAGTATAGTATAGATGACCACTTGTGCATGACCCCATGTCAATTGAAACCACGCGTTAAAATTTTTATTTTTAATGAACTCAAACGAGTATGCAATATAAAAGACCAAAATCAAATAAAACAAAATAATCGTAACTGCTGGATATCCTCCTGTAACCATGAAAAAGAGAAAAATTGCTGTTTTTAGCGCATTTAAGTGGTTGTAATCTCGGGTAAGTTTTATGTAATAGGCCAAAACATATGGTAGCCAGCAGCCACTAATGATATAAGATAGATGTTGGGCATTACCAACAAAAAAGCCCGATAACATAAAACCAATTGCAGCAATAATAGCAAAGTGTTTTTCAATACCTAAAATTTTGGCTAGAAACAACATGCCAATTCCAGCAAACAATAGATGGAACCAATATTCAAAACCTATCCAGTAGATAGAATAACCAACAGTACTTCCAATAAGCCAAACCATTGGATACCAAGCACCGGAAGATGGATCAGCATGAATTGGGTAACCTAAATCTTGGTAGGGATTCCACAATGGTAACTGTCCATTTTGCAAGCATTCACCGATGTAAAACCGCCAAGGATAATAACAATCAATCGCATCCCATTTCACGGGGAAAATATAGAAAACAACAGGGTATAGTGCCAATAAAGACACTGCTAGTAAAATTAAAAAAGGATAATACTTTTTGATCAACACGCTTTATTAATGCCAATCAAAAATAACACAAGTGCTCGAGACAATTCAATTTCTTTTGTAAATACTTAACTTTACTGCAGATTTAAATGCATGACCTACGTTAGCTTTATCATACCGGCTTATAAATCAGCTTCAACTTTAGAGAATAATTTGCCTTATTTATTGGATTTTATTAAAGAAAAGAATTGGAATGCAGAGGTTATTGTAGTTGATGATGGTTCTCAAGATAATGGAGCAACACATGATGTAGCAAATAGACTAGGCGTATTTTATTATAATTACACCCGAAATAAAGGGAAGGGTTACGCTGTGCGCTATGGGATGCAACGCGCAAATGGAAAGTATAGAATTTTCACAGATGTTGACATCCCCTTTGAAAAGGAAGGCATGGCTCAGTTTCTGCATTATTTAGATTTTAAAGAATTCGATGTTGTTGTTGGTGACAGAACGCTTCCACAATCTAGTTACTTTACAGAGATTTCAACCATTAGAAAATTTGGAAGTAACATTTTTTCCTTTATTGTTGGAAGATTTGTTGCTGGAGGTCATTTCGATACGCAATGTGGCATGAAGGGTTTTTCCGCCAAAGCCGCTGAAGATCTTTTTTCCGTAGGTAAATTAAATGGTTTTGCTTTTGATGTAGAACTGCTTTATATCTCACTGAAACGCAATTATGACATTAAACGCCTCCCAGTAGTACTGAGATGTCAGGAGGGTTCATCGGTGAATGTTTTGAAACACGGCACAAAAATGTTGGTAGATTTATTTCAAATTAAATGGAACCATTTAACAGGAAAATATTCAAAAAGTAAATGAACATTCTAGATAAATTCCCAAAGCAAAGAATTGCTTTACCCGATGCGTATCAACAAATTTACCATCAGCACTATCTGAGTAATCGAGAAGGAAAATACACCACCACCTCTTTCTCTCAGAAATTAGAAGCGTGGATGCATAAAAAAGTAGCTTCTGATATTCGACATGCTAAGGAAAACCAAAAAACTCTTGAAATAGGCGCTGGAACACTCAACCAATTAGCTTACGAGCAAATAACAGGTATTTATGAAATTGTAGAGCCCTTTACGGAATTGTTCCAAAACTCACCTCATCTTTCACGAATAAATAAAATCTATCGCGACATCGCTGAGGTTCCAGAGCAAAACAAATACGAAAGAATTACATCTATTGCTACTTTTGAACATATTATGGATCTGCCCTTTGTTGTAGCCAAAGCAGCCGAACATTTAACGGATACAGGAAAATTGCGCGTTGCAATACCAAATGAAGGAACAGTCATGTGGAAACTTGGGACATTAATAACGGGAGCAGAGTTTAAAAGAAAATACGGCCTGGATTATCAGTTATTGATGAAATTTGAACATGTAAATACTGCGGATGATATTGAACAGGTCTTAAAATACTTTTTTAATCACGTGAAATGCGCTGTTTACGGTGTGTCAAAAAGCTTGGCATTTTACAGGTTTTATGAGTGTTCCAATGTAAAAGAAAAAGCTTTAAATAGCTATTTAAATTCGTTAAGGCAGTAATTGAATTTTTACTTTCAATTTATATTTTATAAAATCATTAATTATTTAATCGGGATTGGTAAACTTATAACCTACTGATCGAATGGAGTGAAAATATATTGGATTTCTGGGATCCGGTTCAAATATTTTGCGAAAGGTTAATATATAGTTGTCAATAGTCCTGCTCGTGGGAAATTGATCTTTTCCCCAAATTTTATCAAGTATTTCATCACGAGAGATTACTACTCCGGGTTTCTCTGAGAATAATCTCAATAATTCCAATTCTTTTTTAGAGAAGGTATATTGCATTGCTGTTTCATTATCGATCAATTCATAGGTATTAAAATCAACGGATTTAGACCCAATAGCAATTTTTTCGATCGGTTTGAAATGATTTGTTTTGGTTAGGTTATGAACACGAAGCAGGAGTTCCTCTAGATCAAATGGTTTACTCAGGTAATCATTCGCTCCAAGTTTGAGCCCTGCTATTTTATCTTCAGTGGTTCCTTTGGCAGAAAGAAAAAGAATTGGCACCGAGCATAATTTTCTTATTTCACGACATATTTCCAAACCACTTACCTCCGGTAGCATTACATCCAGTATTACGAGTTGGCAGTTTTGTATCTCAGCTAAATTTTGAATTGCCTGTTTACCATTGCTTATTGTCATTACCTGAAAACCTTCCAAATGAAGATTCATTTCTATTAATTCTGACAGACTTTTTTCATCTTCAATGATACAAATTTTAACCATTGTTGTAGTTTTCGCGAAATTACAATATTACACAGATATTCATCCGGTATAATTGAGAACAAATTATTGTTAAATTACTTTATTTTGTTTAGAATAAACCATTTAAAAAACTAATTTTGGCTTTTCTATTTTAAATTTTGGCATGATTGAAATTAAGCAAATATCCTCGGCCCTCATTTCTGTGTATGATAAAACCGGTTTAGCTCCAGTCGTGGAATTTTTGCATAAAAATAATGTTTCTATTTATTCTACTGGTGGAACACAATCTTTTATAGAATCTATGGGGATTTCCGTTATACCTGTTGAAGATTTAACTTCCTTTCCTTCCATTCTTGGGGGACGTGTTAAAACATTACATCCAAAAGTTTTCGGTGGAATTTTGAATAGACGTGAACTGAAGGAAGACCAAGCCCAAATTCAGGAATATGAAATACCTGAAATTGATCTAGTGATTGTTGATTTATATCCTTTTGAAGCTACGGTGGCATCAGGAGCAAGTCATGAAGCTATCATTGAAAAAATTGATATTGGTGGAATATCCTTGATTCGGGCTGCTGCGAAAAATTACAATGACGTAGTTATTCTTTCTGCTCAAAAACAATATCAGCAGTTTTTAGATATTGTTCAAAACCAAAATGGTTCCACAACAATTGGTCAACGGCTTGAATTCGCAACGTCAGCATTCCAAGTTTCTGCCCATTATGACGCGCAAATTTCTCGTTACCTTACTGGTTTATTTAAAAATGAAAATATCACGAAAATTGAGGAAACCGATGAATTTCCTACAGAAATTAAGGGTCCAATAAATTCATTAAGGTATGGTGAAAACCCGCATCAGAAAGGTGATTTTTTCGGTGATTTAGAGGCGATGTTTACCAAAATTAGCGGTAAAGAATTGTCTTACAATAATTTATTAGATATTGATGCAGCGGTTAATTTGATGAATGAATTTAAGGATGATAATCCGACATTTGCCATTTTAAAACATAATAATCCTTGCGGATTGGCCGTAAGGAAAACAATTGAAGAAGCTTATGACGCTGCTCTTGAGTCAGATCCAGTAAGTGCTTTCGGTGGAATTTTAATTGCCAACTCTGCTATTAATCACGCTTGTGCATTGAAGTTGAATGATTTGTTCTTTGAGGTATTGATTGCGCCGAAAATAGATGATGAGGCACTCCAGTTGTTAACGTCTAAAAAAAATAGAATCCTATTAATTCAACATGAAGTTCAACTTCCTACATTTCAAATTAGGACTGCTTTAAATGGATTTCTGAAACAGGAAAAAGATCTAGTTACCGAAAAGGCTTCTGATTTGGCAATTAAAACATTTGTTTCACCCTCTGAAGAACAAATAGAAGATTTATTATTCGCCAATAAAATTGTGAAACATGTTAAATCAAATACGATTGTTTTGGCTAAAAACGCACAACTATTGTCTTGTGGAACAGGTCAAACATCTAGGGTTGATGCGCTTAATCAAGCCATCGATAAAGCAAAGCGTTTTGGGTTTGATTTAACTGGTGCAGTCATGTCTTCGGATGCTTTTTTCCCTTTTCCCGATTGTGTGGAAATTGCCGATGAGGCAGGGATTAAAGCGGTAATTCAGCCCGGAGGATCTATAAAAGATGAATTGTCTATTGAATACTGCAACCAACATAAAATGTCAATGGTTTTTACAGGGGTAAGACATTTTAAACATTAAATCAATGATTTTTATAAAAAATTGAAACAAAAAAGAGAAATTTACGAAAAACTCACAAATTTAGTGGGTGACCAATAAGAGCCGAAAATAGAAAATGGGATTATTTAGTTTTTTAACTCAGGAAATAGCGATCGATTTAGGAACCGCTAATACTTTAATTATTCTTAATGATAAGGTAGTAGTTGACGAACCTTCCATTGTTGCTAAGGATATACAATCTGGAAAAGTTGTAGCAATCGGTAAGAAAGCCCAACAAATGCATGGTAAAACGCATAAACTTATTGAAACTGTGCGACCTTTGAAGGACGGAGTTATTGCTGACTTTCAAAGCGCGGAACAAATGATTCGTGGGATGATAAAAATGATTAATCCAGGCAGATCACTGTTCAACCCTACGCTAAGAATGGTTATTTGCATTCCATCAGGGATTACTGAAGTGGAGAAAAGAGCGGTCCGAGATTCTGCCGAACACGCAGGAGCGAAGGAAGTTTATATGATTCATGAGCCGATGGCTGCTGCTATTGGAATAGGAATAGATGTAGAAGAACCTATGGGCAACATGATTATTGACATCGGTGGAGGTACCTCTGAAATTGCAGTAATTGCATTGGGCGGAATTGTTTGTGACAAATCAATACGTATTGCCGGGGATGACTTTACCAATGATATTGAAGAGTACATGCGTCGTCAGCATAACATTTTAGTTGGTGAACGAACAGCAGAACAAATAAAAATAGAAGTTGGAGCAGCTTTAACGGAACTGGATAATCCGCCAGAAGATTTTGCTGTTAGGGGTCGTGACCTTATGACAGGAATTCCAAAGGAGATCATAATTTCTTATGCCGAAGTGGCGCATGCATTAGATAAAACAATATCAAAAATCGAGGAGGCGATTTTGAGCGCATTAGAAATGACTCCACCAGAGCTTTCAGCTGATATTTACAAAACAGGAATTTATTTAGCAGGTGGAGGATCTATGCTGCGTGGTTTGGATAAAAGAATTTCAGCCAAAACTAAATTGCCTGTTCATATTGCAGAGGATCCGCTGAGAGCCGTTGCTCGTGGTACAAGCATAGCCTTGAAAAATATAGATAAATTTCAATTTCTTATTAGAGATTAATTTATTTCGTCGGATAGAAAAGTCTTTTCAATTTTCTATCTTTGTGTATGCAGAATTTAATTGCTTTTTTTAGGCGTTTTCATGTATTTCTTGTATTCGTTTTATTGCAAATTCTTGCCCTGTATTACTATGTCTCGTTTATGAGCTATCCAAGGTCTCAGTACTTAACAACTACCTCCAAAATAGCTGGTTCTGTAATGGAAATGCGTTACGCAATTACAAAACACTTCAATTTGGAATCGAACAATAAAGCATTGCAGACTGAAAATATTTTGCTTAGAGAGAAACTTCCCATGAGTTTTATGAAAGTTGGTGTTGGTCAAGTTAAAATTAATGACACGCTTTATCATGAACAATATGACTACATTCCTGCACAAATCATCAACTCAACCGTGCATAAACAAAATAATTTTTTCACTATTAATGTTGGTTCAATTCAGGGAATAAAACCCAAAATGGGAGTTTTCTCAGCTAATGGAATAGTGGGGGAAGTATTTTTTGTTAGTGAACATTATTCATTGATAAGATCAGTCCTTTCTGAAAGAAGTCATATTAACGTTATGATTGGGCCGGATAGAATTCCAGGAATTATTGAATGGGATGGTAAAGATGCCGATTTTGGGTATGTTTCAATACTTAAAGATGATTCCAAAATTAAAATAGGATCATTAGTAACAACATTACCGCCTGATTTTCCAAGAGGATTGAAAGTAGGAACAGTGACAAAGATTACTGAAGTTGAAGAAGATTCAGGTTTGAAGCCACTTATCTACATAAAATTTTCTGAGAATTACAGAACGCTTCAAAATGTATATGTGATAGTTGATAAACTAAGATCGGAGTATGATCAATTACAATTATCGATACCTTCAGAAAATAAACAATGAATCAGTTAATTAAATATATCACGAAATTTATAGTGATTGGTTTTATTCAAGCTTTGATTCTCAATCAACTGGAAATTGGATGGGGAATACAGGTAATGGTTTATCCACTTTTTATAATGTTACTTCCGATTAATTTCGGAATAATACCAATGCTTCTAATCGCCTTCTTGTTTGGAATGAGCATAGACAGTATTTCCAATACTTTTGGTTTACACACGTCTTCACTTTTGGTATTTACTTATTTAA
>Ga0209990_10000416_pt1 | contig 40896 bp, 20 predicted proteins | sample NOAtaG_6_FD_187304 | JGI IMG/M metagenome (GOLD analysis project Ga0209990, IMG submission 187304) | Freshwater lake microbial communities from Lake Erie, under a cyanobacterial bloom - NOAA_Erie_Diel5S_2200h metaG (SPAdes) (version 2) | ecosystem: Environmental > Aquatic > Freshwater > Lake ...
TCCTTTATTAATTTTAGGCGGCGTTTTTCTCCCGACTGCTTTATTCCCCGACAATATTCTATCTCTGGCTAAATATAACCCGATCTACCACATGAATGAAGCTTTAATTGCTGTTTGGGCAAAGGGCGAAAATCTCCAAGATATTAGCTCTCATTTTCGCTTTCTCTGTCTTTTTGCTCTAGCTATGGTAGCAGGTGGTTGGCTTACCTATCGACAAATGTTAAACCTTGAACGCCGACTGTAAATCAGTTATCAGTGATCAGTGATCGGTTATCAGTTAGGTAGGGTGGGTTAGGCGGAGACAAATTATCAGACTTAATCATTAATTTATCTATTCGCCGTAACCCACCATCAGTTATTCAGCTTCTTATTTTTCAGTGTAATTAGGGGCTGCTGAAAAAGTTTTTCGTGGGGGCAGGGTGTGGGGTGTGGGGTGTGGGGTGTGGGGTTTTACCCATTTTCAGGTGGTCAATTACCTAATTTTCAGGGAAAAAATCCCTAAATTTTCCCCCCAATCACTCCAATGGTAGGCACTTTTTCAGGGAAAAAAAGTCTAAAAGCCTTATCCAACAAGGTTTTTATATTTATTCAGCAAACCCTAATTAGCCAATTTCCATGTCATTTGTTCTATTACCTAGCTGACGGCTGATGGCTTAAAAAATCCTGACTATCCTTGTTACTTTATTAAAAATGCTGACTATTAATAATGTCAAAAAAAATTACGGAAGACGCTTAGTATTAGATCAATTAAACTTTCATATTGAAGCGGGGGAAATTTACGGTTTACTCGGTCCCAATGGTGCGGGAAAAACCACCACTATTAACTTAATTTGTAATTTATTAAAACCCTCATCGGGAGAAATTACCTTTAATTATTTGCCAATTTCCAGAGTTACTAAAGAATTAATTGGGGTTGCCCCGCAAGAAAATTTATTGTACAAATCCCTTACTTGTGAGGAAAATCTCAACTTTTTTGCTCAGATTTATGGACTTGATCGCCTCCAGCGTCGTCATCGGATTAAAGCCAGTTTATCGGCAGTAAATTTGCTTGATCGCGCCCGTAGTCCGGTGGAAACTTTAAGCGGTGGAATGCAGCGCCGGATGAATATTGCCGTGGCTATTGTTCATCAGCCAAAATTATTAATTCTCGATGAACCAACTACTGGTTTAGACATCGAATCTCGTTATGAAATTTGGGATTTAATCGGAGAATTACGGCGCCAGGGAATGACAATTTTATTAACTACCCATCTCCTCGATGAAGCACAGCGTCTCTGTCAACGTATCGGCATTTTAAAACAAGGTCGTATTATTGCCGAAGGTAATTTAAATCAGCTGCGTCAGCACATTCCTGCGAAAGAAATTATTATCATGGATACCCAGGATCAAGAAGCGGCCATAAATCGAGGTAAACAATTAGGATTTACTCCCAAATTTTACGGCAAAGATTTAGCTTTTTGGTTAGATGAACACCTAGAATTAAGCGAGATTATTCGGGCATTCGACGGCATTAATATTGATTCTATCGCCCGTCAGACCGTACAGTTAGAACATATTTATATGGAAATTATGAATCAATTTTAAACCAGTTTTTGAGAATTAAGGTTGATGATCGGCATTTTTTCGGTAATTTACCTCAATTGAGTTAAATCGCCGTTTTTAACCGTCATATTCTTGGAAAACTGAGGCGAGTGGGCTGTTCGACCATGACTTAATCAACAGAAATTCAAGTTAAAAATCTAGACCATCTAGGATTAGTAGCTGGAATTATAGATGAAATAGGAATCGTTGAAATTATTAACGAACAAGTATCAATGGGTTCCAGGAGAAATTGTCACAGCTGGGCAAGTCGTGAAAGCGATTATCCTGAACGGATTGGGATTTGTCTCCCCAGCCTTGCATTTAGGGTCTGCTGAAAAAGTTTTTCGGTGGGGGTAGGGTGTGGGGTGTGGGGGATAGGGTGTAGGGTTTTACCGATTTTCAGGGGGTCAATTACCTAATTTTCAGGGAAAAAGTGCCTAAATTTGGCTCTTCTGGTTTCTGTGTGGAAATGAGGTCTATAATGATAGTTTCTTCAGAAAAATAGTCCCAAAAGTCTTTCTCAGTAAACATTTCACGATTCCATAAGCAAAAATTATCACAGAAAGTCGAGAAGAGCCTAAATTTCCCCCCCGATCCCTCCAATGGCTGGCACTTTTTGATTTCAAAAAAGCCTAAAAATATTATCCAACAAGGTTTTTAGATTTATTCAGCCAACCCTATCTAGACATCATCTATATCTAGTTTAAAATGGTAAATTCCTCAGCAAAATGGAGAATCTTTGGCACAATTTGTAGATTCTTTGTTTCCTGCTGAGAAAAAGCGAGTTAAGTTAATTAAGCTTCATTGAAATCAATTAGAAAACTCGCCAGCAACGATAGATAATAGCACCTAATCCTAATAGAGATAATCCCAATAGTGAACTGGGTTCAGGTACACCCACAGCCCTTAATTCCAAAGGAAAAGAGACGGTTAAAACTCGATAACCATTCTCGATAGTAAAGGTAACATCAGTGGCTGGATTGACGACTCCATCAGAGAAAAGTTGTACCCAACCGCCAGCAGCATTAACATCTTCTAAAAAAGCATCTGCTAACCCTGATTCTAAAGAATCTAGACCAGATTCCTTAAAAGCTCGTACTGGATCGAGCAGTAGAAGATTACGTCCAAATACAATATTTCCATCTATTTCGTTAGTAGAAATAAAATAATTAGGAGAATAACCAAAACTAACAATTTTGGTATTTCCTAATGACAAAAATATCTCCACATCATCTGGATTGGCTCGATAAATTAGCTCTTCGATTTCAACTTCCCCATCTTTGGTAAAAAACCAATCTTTACCGAATTCATCATCTCCTAAATTCCAAGTTGTTGTAATATCTTTTCCCACTTTAGGACCATAGCTAATTCCTAAATTATCTATGGCAATATTATTAGTGTCTAGATAATTCAAGAAATTAGAAAAACCAGTTATTCCATTCAAGCTTGCTGAACGAGTTGCTCCACTAGCAATTAAATTAGTTTCTCGACCAGCCGTATAATAAGAGGTTGTTCCTGCATTTAATTCTCGTCCTCCTGTATGACCAGCATCTGGTGCAGAATAATCTGCATTCGCAAAAGCTAAAAACCCCTCATTTTGTGCTTGATCACCAAAAAAGCTGAGAACATGATTAGATTCAATAGGTCGTGTTGAAATTAACTGTAGTTTACTATAGCCGACATTCCGCACATCTTCATATATTTTTATATGTTTTTACATTCCCCAAGATGTTTTTACGAAAAACTGTCATTGTAGAGAATACTATTAAGAACTATTTTCAATAATTGATTTTTTCTGAGAAAACCAATTACAATTCTTCACCTTGATAAAAATCCATCATTGTAGCTATAATCCTTACTGGCAATGGGTTGTAAGCAATGTATTAGTAAAAATTATCAATTGAATGTTAAGAAGTGCGGAAGATGGGCTATAGTCAAACGTCGCTGCTATAGTAGTTACAGGAACGAACATTGCAGAAGTGGTTGCAATTAATGCTAATCCAATAGATGAAAACAAAGAATTCATGAACAATTTCCCTATATAGCAAAATGACAAGTAATCATTAGAGTTGTTGCAAAGTAACAATCAAAACGGCTGAATCTCTTACTTTAATTGAGTGGAGTGACAGAAATTATAGTTTAAAATTACTAAACACTCGATTGTGGCAGAGATTCAAGCTTTTCTAATTATTACACAACAACTCTAGTGGCTCTCTTATTCTTTGTGTGATAAGTTTAACTTATATAGGAGTGATCGATCTCTGTGTCCTTTGTGTCTCTGTGGTTCCTTCCACTCGCTCGCCAGCAGGACTGTATCTTAGAACACATTTTACCCACCAAACCCAAGAGAGCCCTCTAGTTATGCAGAGGTTAACTAAACCGACTTTTTGAGCTTCATAATTAACCCTAAGCCAGCAATCGAAAAAATTCCTACAAGATTCGTAGGTTCGGGAACAGAAGTAGCAAAAGGAATAAAAGTACGATCTCCTCTGGCTACAGCAACTTGTAATCCTTCAACCGATTGTGTTGCTCCTGCTGCTATTAAATAATCACTAAACTCTTTCGTTAAAAGAATTCCTAAAGGTTCTAGAATCCAAGTATTATTGACCAAATCAACATTAGGTAAGCCGGGTGCTACGGTGCTAAAAACTGGAAGACCTGTGTTGGCTGTATCTCTCACAAAAACAAAGTAAGGCTCAGGAATATTGGGATCGGTATTAACTTCAAAGAAGGCAGAAAAATCCCCGATCTCGAACACAGGAGGAAGATTAAGTTTAGTTTGATCAACGTTGAAAAAGACACTTCCAGTCAATTCAGTTGTTCCACTAATCGCCTCATAATTATCTGTTTCTCCATCGTAACTAAATACCCAATCCGTTCCTCTTATATTAGGGTCATAACTTGGAGGAAGAATATCAAAAGCATAATCATATCCCTGTGCGGGAGTATCAGTATTCTCAACCGATGCCAAAGATAAACCAATACTTTCCAACACGGCTAGTACATTAGGATCAAAGTGAAGACTGTCTTTCCCCCCTGTTTCAATATAAATAACGGGTTCAGCTTTAACGGGAAGAACAGGATTAAGAGCGATTACAGAGGTTAATCCTAATAGAGTTGCTAGATGTTTTGAGTTCATTGTTAAATCTCCTGTGTCAATTTTTTAGAGTTTGTAGTCAAGAATGTTTTCTCTATCCTAAAGGAGGTTTCAGCAAAGAGCAGAATTTTTCAACTTCTTTTAAGAAACTAACAGTTAGCTGTAGTTAAATTTACTCAAAAGAGTCAAGAAAAATACTTGAGTATAGTTGCTGATTATTGATTCTGTATTTTGCCAAACATTATCCTTTTTTCAAATGTTCAACTAATTCAACCGCACAACCGATGCCACTTTCATGAAAGCCATAGGAATCAATGCCTCGTTTTTTGATGTGGAAATATGTCCCTGAGAAGTAAATAGGGCCAGTTTCATTGAGTTGATAAATTTGTTTTTGCGCCTCTAGAGTATTCATGTCATAAGCTGGATGTCGATACTTAAGAATGCGGATAATTTTATCTTCATCAATGGCGATGGGGGGGGTATCTAAGGAAACAAAATAATCTTTCTTGGCGGTAAAATTATGTACTTTATTGGCATAATAAGTGACATAAGTATAAAGCTTTCCTTCTTTAGTTACTTGCCCATAATTCCAGGATTGCCATTTACTGCGATCGGGGTTCATAATAACTGGATCAGTGTGAACAGTTACGGCGGTTTCATTATACTTAAAACAGCCTAAGATGTTTTGTTCTAATTCAGTTGGTTCAGCAAGTATTCCTAATGCTTGATCAGCGTGAGTAGCCATAACCACCTTATCATAAACTTCTTCATCTGTGGTCGTTTTTATCGTTACTTTTCCGTCTTCTCTTTTTTTAACGGAAATCACTTCTTGTTCAGTGCGAATGGGTTTCTTTAAAGCATCTTTGACCCTTTCAACATAACGACTGCTTCCCCCTTTAACGGTTTGCCATTCGACCGTTTTTCCCCCTAAACCGCCTTGGTCATGAGTCATAAAAAAGCTGATAAAAGTTGAAGCGGGAAACTCCATTAATAAATCAGTAGGAATTGACCAAACGGCTGACCCCATTAGCATGACAAAGTTATCTCGAAAGGCTTGGCTATAGTTATTTTTATCTAGATATTCTTGCATAGAAATTCTCGTTTTTCCTTCCCAAAAATCAGCCCGTGCTTCTAAAAAAAAACGTTTAGCTTCTTGATAACAAGCGACTAATTCTGAAGGTTGCTGACGAGCGAATTCTTCCATCGGCAGTTCTAGATCTAGGGAATTAAACTGCATTCCAGTATCCAAATTATAAAAATTAAATCCGCCTAAATGATCTTGAGTCTCTGCTCCTAAATCAGCAAAAAATTTCATCAAGTTGGGATAATTAGGTTTATTACAAACCACAAAAGCCGTATCAAAAGAAATCCGTTGACCATCTTCATCCAAATCTAAGGTGTGAGCATGACCGCCGACACGACTACTTTTTTCATAGACATCAACCTCATATTGATCTTGAAGATAATAGGCGATGGGAGAGCCAGAAATACCCGAACCAATGATTGCTAATTTTTCCATGATTTTGTCCTTGAATAAATTGTGAATGGGGTTAATTAGTGTGGTTAAAATTCAAGAAACTTTCCTAACTATTCTCCGAAGAATGTTGATAGTCAGGATGGGACTTTTGGGACTGACTTAAACTCAGCAAAAATAAGACAAAAATGACTAACATTAATGAGAAGATATACCGAGTTCCCATCATGGTCATGACAATAGCTGATAGAATGGGACCGGCGGTACAACCTGCACTATAAATTGAGGTAAAGACAGCACTCCCGGAGGATAATTCATTAAGGGTAACGGTAGAACCAATCAGGGCTAATGATAAGGGAAAAATGGGACTCATTCCTACCCCAGAGACAAAAGCTAAAAAGGGGGTAATCATGGGATTTTCGATTAAAGATAAGCCAAAAACTGAAACAATTACAATAATTACACTACCGACTAAAACCTTAACTTTACCCATCTTATCGGCTAAATGAGTAATAGGAACGGTTGAAATTAATCCGCCTAAAATAAACAAGCCAAAGATTAAACCCATGCGCTCAATACCATAGTTTTGTTCGAGTAAAAAAAGTGGATAAAGAGAAACTAAGGTGGCAACACTGAAGCCATAAGCAAAAGCTCCTTGTAGGGGAAGTTTGAGCTTTTGAATAATGCTAAAATTGGGCTTTTGAAACTTAACCGTTTTCTCTGGTAATCCAAAAAAGACAACAACAATTCCACTTAAAATCAAGCCACTTCCTAATAAAAAAGTGATCTTAGGAGAAAGATTATAGGCGACTGCTCCCATAATCGGACCGATACCAAAACCTAAGCTAAAAGCTAAAGCATCTAAACCATTAACCATGGCTCGATTTTGATCATTACAAAAATAGTTAATAGCGGTTTGTCCAGAAATCAGATATAAACAACAGGCCAAACCCATAACGCCACGAATGATAAACCAAAGAGATAATTGAGTAGTAAAGGCAAATAGAGGTGCAGTTATTCCCATTAAAAGGAATCCTAACATCATGGTTTTTCTTAATCCAATTTGGCGAAGAATACTAGCCACAATTGGTGTTCCTGCGGCAATGACAAAAAAGTAAAGAGTAGAATTTGCCCCAATAACAATATTGTCGTAACCCTTTTCTTTCATAAGGGTAGAAACAAAGGGGTTAAATAACCCTAGGGAAATTCCCGATAAAAAGGCCACTAAATAAAGGGCGGGAAGTCCAACAGAAAAGGGAGAATTGGCATTTTTAGTCATCATGGGAAAATTCCAGCACAAGGTTCATAAGGGGGTTTTTAAAGAGGCGTGGGTCGATAAAAATGATAGGGAGACGGAAGATTAACCCCCTGTAACTTCAGACTTTGCAGACGATAGAGATAAGCTGCACCGCGCATGATATGAGTTGCTACATCCACCACTTGACGATTTTCGGAAAATTCTAAATAAGTTCCTCGAACCCAATCGTTAAATGAACCCATCGCCGGACCACACCAAATTTGATAATCCATTGTTCGTTGTGGCTGTCCACTGGTTGCCCAACGAGAAGAAAGCCCTAAATACCAGCGAAAAATTAAAGCCATTTTCCGTTTAGGATTATTATTTGCTCGTTCAATTTGTTCGGGATCTCGCTCTTGAAAATAAGCAAGGGTTTCTTGCCAAACGGCCTCTAATGGTTTTTGGAAAATTTGCTTTTCTATGGTTTGACGAACCTCGGTCGGAATGGCATCAATTCCCTCATAAGTTTGATACAAATCATATAATTTTTGCGCGCGCATGGGGAATAAACTTCCCCGTTTTAAGAGTTGAACTTTCACCCCCATTTCAAACATATCAGCACAAGGGGCCATTACCACATCGGCCATTGCTGCTTGGGCAAGTAATTGTTTGGTATGTTCAGATGTTCCCGCTTCAATACAAGCATGATTCACCGAACCTGTGATAATGTAACTCGCTCCCATCATAAAGGCCGCTAAGGCTGATTCTGGAGTACTAATCCCACCAGCAGCCCCCACTCTAATAGAACGCTCATACTGATATTGCTGTTGAATCTCATTGCGTAAGGCAATAATAGAAGGGAGAAGGCAAACCAAAGAACGATTATCTGTGTGACCACCAGAGTCAGCTTCAACGGTTATATCATCGGCTAAAGGAACTTTTTCAGCTAAAGTTGCTTGTAAGGCTGTAATTTGTCCCTGTTCAACTAAAGCTTTCAGCAGTTTAGGGGGAGCAGGTTTTAAGAATTTCTGAGCAACTTCGGTCCGAGAAATTTTGGCAATGATCTTATTTTGGGTTTCAATATCGCCTTGAGAATTTAGATGTAATCCTGATGCTCGGTAACGGACAATATGGGGGGTTAAATCCAGGTAAGCAGAGGCTTCAACAGTTCTTACCCCATATTTGAGGTAAAGTTCCACTGAACCCCGTTCTAGGGCTTCCTCTGAGGGGCTATGGATTAAATTGAAGGCATATCGTCCATTGGGTAAAGCTTCTTGAATGGTGTGAATGGCTTTTTCAACCCGTTGGGGAACTAACCCGGCTGCCCCAAAACTGGCTAAAAATCCCGCTTTTCCCAGAGAAATCACCAAATCTTCGGAAGCGATACCCCCGGCCATTGCACCCGCCCCATAAGCATAGTCTAAACCATGAAAGTCACAAAAAGCGCGATCGCCTAATTGTTGGGGTGATAGGGCATTAATCATGCTACGGGGCAGTATATCAGCATTAGGTTCGTGAGAAAGTCCTATCTGGTTATTTTTGACATATACATAACAAGGCTGCTCTAAATTGGCTAATTTTTCTCGAATTCCTTCACTATCAAAGGAGATAGATGGTTTAGGGGAGCTAGTAAGAGGGTTATGGCTAGTTAACATGGGGTTTATTTCTCCATTGTTGTTGACTTTAAACTGACGGAAAAGAAAGATGGGTGTTTACTATTCACTGGTAACTGGGGTTATCCCAATTCGATGGTTAATGCACTAACCGAGTAGTCGAGATACACTGGTCTCTGTTAACTGTTCACTCTTCACTGTCTAATAGACACAGGGCGATGTCTTTAATTTCGTAAATTCTTAAGTCTTCTTTCCAAAGACTGGCATCTCCGATAATTGTGATTACATCATCTTCGACTCGAATATCGGAAATATGCACTTCTAAAGACATTAAACGATTTTCGGGTGTAATTTGTCCTCGATATTTCCAGGTGATTTGATGATTAATGGCTTGACCAAAGCGAGGATTTTTGAAAGATTTGCCTAAGTCTAATTGCAGCGCATAAGTTTGCATAGCTTGAAGAATAGACTCAACGCCTAAGGCACCAGGCATCACGGAATCTTGATAGAAATGGAAGGGAAAATACCAATCTTCGGGAGTAATTGATTGGCTGGCATAAATATATCCTTTTTGATACTTACCCCCATCTTCAATTAGGAAAACTTTTTCGATAAAATCAAGATAATTTTGAGAAAGACGATAGTGGGGTTTTTCAGGATTTACTGAATAGAAGTTTTGGTGAGTTAAGGAATCTTGTAAATTAATTTCCTGTAGGGTTAAATCGGATAAATTATTCAGTTGATACCAAGGTTTAAGACGTTTTCCACCATCAAGTCCCACTTGATTCGCTAACACGGCTGTGCTAAAGTCTCCAAAGACCATATTTCCCCGATAAAAAGGCTCACCTTCACAAGATAACTCAAACTCAAACTTTTGAATAATTGCCCCTTGAATAGCGGTGGTAGAAAGGAGACGAACTTTATCCGTAATGGTTTTATTACGGAGGTCAATTTCTTTGAGAATTGTTCCCTGTCCATCCAAATTACGAAAATGAAGATCATCTTCTGGGAATAATAAAGTTGCTCCCATATAAACCCCTAAGAAAATACAAGGTTGACCGGCAATTTCAATATAAGTACAGTAGGGCAAAGTGGGATAGGCATTATGGTTATAAAACCAAGCATTTTCTTTGACATCAAATTCGGTAATAATTTCCGATGGTTTTTGCAATTCATGACGTTTACCTTCGATGTCTAATACCCGACTGACTAACTGAAACTCCCCGTTAGGTAAACGAACCGATTGACGATTTTCATAAATGTCAAATTCTGATCCCAAACAGGCAGCCACTGATCCTTTAGCAAAGGTTTTTAATTGGTTTTCATTAAATAAAACCGATGACTGTTTTGATAATTGGGAAATATGGGGGAATGTTCCTGACTCAATGGGTGGGAAAATACTGGGAATGGTGTCTGTTTTTTCTACCAGTTGAACACCAATATTTTTAATAGTAGCAATGGTTTTTCCGCCAAAAATAACATCCACATTAGCCAGAAGATAAGGTTGAGGAGAAAGTCCAATTTCTAACACCTCCATTTGATACATTAAAGTTCCATGTTGGGGAGTCACTTGTCCCCGAAAACGGGCTGCTTGGGTTTGATTAGGAATCACCTGAAAACGAGCATCTTTCCTGTGAGTTTGTAACCCTAACCATAAACAATAAAATTGCACCAGTTGGATACTTCCTTCAATCATTAAATTCCCCGGTAAAGTGGGGTCATTTTTAAAATGACAAGAATAATACCAGTCCTCAGGAGTGATCTGTTTTGCTCCCACTGCTAACCCTAGTCCAGCTATTCCTCCTTGAGGATTTACCATCATCACTTTCTCTAACATTAAGAGTTTTTCTGGGGGTAATCTGAGGGAAGAATTTAAGCCATTTTGTTGATAGTTTTTCCCTAAACAAGCCTCAATATTGCCTTGACTTAGATTAAGAAGTTCTTCTTTTTTAAAGAATGACTTAGAACAAGTTAAAAGAGGAGTAAACTGTTGTCTTTTAATCAAGTTTCTTTCTTTTTCTTCAGCCTCTTTTAGCACAATTCCCTGTCCTTTTTCTAATTCTTCATCAGAAAAGAGTCCAGCACAACCGTCATGAAGTTTCATCCAAACTTGATCCCCAATTAACACCTCTCCTTGGAAGAAAATTAATAAGCTATCATCAGTTTTAACCGAAGAGGTGATCTTAACTCGACACCGTAACAACTTAACATTTTCAGGTTGTTCAAATAAGAAGGTTGCAGATAAATCTAATAAACGGAAAGAGCGTTTTCCTTGATTTTCAAAATCTGTCCCGATATAACTTAATAGCATCAGGAGTCCGTGGCCGGCTTCTTTACAAATTCCTACCGTTAATTGACCATCTACTGCATACCAAGCATCTTCTGGTACATCATATTCTGTTTCGATGAAACCTGATTTATAATCACCTAATTTTCCTTCTAATTGAGTCACCCGACTGACGAACAAAAAGGGAGGAGACGGCATTCTGACTCGTTGGGTATAATGATCAATGGGTTCATATTCTTGACCAAAAACCTTAGAGACTTTACCTTCAATAAATTCGAGAATCTCAGGTTGATCAAATAAACAAGGTCTAACGGTTTTAGGATGAGAAGAAATAACGCTTGTTCTTAAATGATCAACTGTAGAAATGGTTGGAACTTGGGAAAGAAGTTGAGTAGAAGAAGCGACTAAAGCAGCGACTTTTTGAGAAGCAGTATTTTCTCGAATAATTGAATTTTGTTGCTCAGTTTGGGGTTCAATATTAGCTTTGGGTGCTGTGGTTAACACTGTCTTAAAAATCGCCTCTAAGGTTTCTGCTTCATCTGTTAAATAAAGAGGGGATAAGTCTAGTTCTACCCCATGACTGACTAATTGTGCTAACATCTTAATAATGGTCGCTAAATCATCAGCACCTCGACGATTAATACACAATGCAAGATGCTCTTTTTGACCAAGAGTTTCCGATATCCAACGAGAACAACTTCCTCCTGATCCTAATTCTAGAAAAATTTTTACCCCGTCTTGATAAGTGCGTTCAATTAAGCGAGGAAAATCTAACATTTGACACATTCCTTGACTTAAATGCTCACCAATTTTCTCTTGTTCTAAGGCCAGAGAATCATAATGAGAAGAGGAATAAAAAATAGTATCAGGTGGTGTTCCTATTGTCACCGTATTTAGCTTAAGAAACTCATTGTATTCTGATTGCATAACTTCACAATGTAAAACCATATCAGAAGGCGAACGAAACCGATCACATTGTAATTTTTCAATCACCCGTAAACAACCTTGAGAATCTCCTGCGATCGCAACTTCTTGAGGGGTATTAATATGGGTTAAATAAACCTTACTTTCTGTTTTTAGACATTCCTGAACTGCTTCAGCTGTAGCCATTAAAACATAACTACTCCATGAATTTTCATCTATCGGTTGACCCCAAGATTCTGCAACGGCTTGTTTAGCTCCCATTAAACGGGTTTTAAATAGGGGAGAAGAATGAACAAATTGACTTCCTTGATCCGCATTTGGCCACACTCCTAATGAATACATCATGGTACTTTCTCCCATGCTATAACCGAAGGCAGCATCAGGTTTAATCTTGAAATATTTCTGCATAATTTCGGTGAATAAAACCGCAAAACCCGTTCCCGTTTCTAAGAGAGATAAAGGGTTAGCAATGAATTGAGTTTCTAGGGTTTCTAAGTCTTGTTTAGAAAGGGGAGATTGACGGCGAGGATAAAGAGAGTTTGCTTGAAAAAAGGTAGCAGGATCACTAATTAAACTCTCTGCTCTCTCCCATAATTTAGGGAATAATTGAAAAAGATTTCTTCCCATTCCTAAATAGGAGTTAAACGCACCAGGATAAACAAAAGCGACTTTACCCACTTTTCCTAACCGTTTAGGGGTAAAATAACTTCCTTGGGGACTTTTCCACGGCTTTCCTGTATGAAAGGCTTTATCAATTCCTTTTTTAGCCTGTTTAATTTCCTTTTGCAAAGCTTCTTTGTTATTCCCAACAATTGCTACAACATAAGGAGACTGAGAATTCTGTTGAAACTGAATAAAATTCTCTTTGGCAAGATGGGGTAAGGAGAAACTGTTTTCAATACTATGGGTTAAGTTATCAAGCTGACTTTGTAAAGATGAACTATCATTTCCAGCGAGGGGAAATAGATAAAATGGTGCATAGGGTAAATAGCCATTATTGGGTGTACTTTGAGGAGTTGCTTCCGATAAAATTAAATGACTATAAGTATTATTTTGATTGACTAAATTAAGCGCAGCATAGCGTTTTTCTTGTCCTTTTTCAAGAAACCAAGGAAGTGATACATCAGGTAGATAAAAAGAACTATTTTGCCATTCTTGAGTAAGATTAGAAGTTAACAGTTGAGCGGAAGCAGGAAGATAACGATTTTTTAAGCAAAGTGCTGTTTTAATTAAGCTAATTAAATCTTCAGTTATCCCTAAGTTATTATTATTCTCTTGGACTGTTCCAACTGCACAAGTTAGGTTATTATGATTAGCATAATAAGCTTCTAATAACCCTTGATCTATCTCTCTTGAGGAAACAGCTAAATAACCAATATTTGAGGGGTGAATCTTAGCATTTTTAAATGCTTGCTGACAACTTTGTTTAATCGCAACTGATGGAGAAGATAAGGGGTTAACTATTTTACTAAAGCTATCAATAATCCCGTAAAAAAGCGTATTATTATTGTTGGGGATTGTTTCATAATCTTTGAGGATTAAAGCTCCGCCAATAATAGACTCACAATTCCTATTAAGCGCACTAATAATAACTGTATCAACTTCTTTGGCGGTTAAGAGAATTTGGGCTAATTCGAGAGACTTTAATAAAGAATCAGATCCTTGGGTTAATTGAAAGGGAACAATGGAACAATTCCATAATCTTTCCAATTGATAACTAATATTTTTAAGCTCAGTTTCTTGATTGTTGCTAATATTATTAGCAGTAATTAAAGCGACTTTTTTTCCTATCTTACAAGTACAATCTTTTAACCCTTGATCAGACATCTTTGATAAGATAGACCAAGAATGATCACTAATCGGTTTGTTAGAATAATCAAGGGAGTTTCCTTGATAAATTAAAGCTGATAGTTGTTGACTGGTTAACAGTTGATTAAAGAAGCCACTTAGTCCAGCGATCGCTAATTTGGAAGGTTTCATAATATCTCCTGTGAAAATGTAAATAGGGTATCAATTGAGAAAAAATTACAAGCAAACAGTATTCGATGAATTCACCGTATTGTTAAGAAACAAAACATTAAGACAAGAACTCAAAGTAACCTCCATATTATTTGCTTCTAAATAAATTTTCCCTTGAGAATTATAAGCAAGTGCATTAGCAATTACCTTAGTATCACTATGTTCATTAATGGATAATTTGATCCAAAATTCTTGATTAAAAGGGAGGGAACTAAACTGCTCAAGCTCATTTAGTTTTAGGGGTAAACTACCAGAATTGTAGTGTTTTCTGACCCAAACTAAAAGACATTGAAACAAGAGATCAGCCGTATAAGAATTAAAGGATTGAACACTAAACTGTCCTTGATCTTGTGCAGAAATTCGAGGTAAGTAACAGTTAAAAACAAGTTCGTTTTTATTAATTTCTAAGATTTTCTTAATTCCTTGAAATCTGGGCTGATGAAAAAGAACTCCTGCTTGATAGGGTTGTAAATTAAGGAAAGATTCCGTAACAGTCTGAATACTTTCCTCAAGTTTTCTCTCAGCTATTACTTGTTTAGTAATATTAATAATCCCCCGATAATGATAAAGGGGAATTCCTTTAGCGGTTTCACTCCAAATTAAGGCTTCAAATTTAATTTCATCTTCTGTTTTATCAACTTCAGTCAGATCCAAACAATACAAATTAGCTAAACTTTTATCAAAGACAACTCCTTTAAGCACCTGATAGTTATGACAACTTAAAAAACGATATCCTTGATAAAGTTGTTCGCAACTATTAGTGATCCATGCTAAGGCACACATCGCGGGTAAAACTGCATTTCCCCCGATGACATGATCATAAACGAAAGGGTTTCCTCGTAACGTCAACCGACGATATAAACGGTAACTATGCTTTTGCGGTGTAACCAGTTTAGGAGAAGGAGAAATAGGGTTACTCATCACAATAATTTGAGGGGTTTTAGCTTGAGTTTGGGTTAATTCTTCTGCTAACATTTGCGCCCCTGTTTGTTGAGGAATAACCTTAATATTTTGCTGCTCAAACAACTGTTTAAGCTGTGGTGTCACCATTCCCCCATCCCAAGGACCCCACCCAATAGAAACCACATGACATTTAGGATATTTTTGTTGAAGTAAATAAGCATACTTGTTCAAAATTTCGTTAGCTAAAGAATAGTCAGATTGACCGATATTGCCATAAAATGAAACAAAAGAAGAAAATAAGGCAATAAATTTTAATCGGTTAACTTCTAGGGAACCTAATAAACTATTTAACCCATCAATTTTGACACTATAAACCTTATCGAAATCCTGTTCAGTTTTGTTTTCAATTAATTTATCTGCTAACGTTCCCGCACCATGAATAATGCCCGTAATCTCTCCCCAACGTTGAATAATCGGTCTTAAAGTTGCTTTTACTTGCTGTGAATCGGTAACATTAACACTGCAATACTCGGCTTTTCCTCCTACTTTTTCAATCTCTGATAAGGTTTGCTTAATTTCCCGACTTTGACAGAGTTGTTGATACAGTGCTTGAACTTTTTTCGGAGTTGGTTTTTCATTTTGAGTTGCTAAATGTTGCATAATTTGCCTCTTTAACTCAGATTCATCTTGACAAGAAAGACTCCATTCAGGTTCAGGATCTAAAATTTGCGAACGACCTAATAAAATAAATTTACAATGATATTGTTGCGCCAAATAGATAACGCATTGAGCCGTAATTCCTCGGCCACCACCACTGACAATAACCACCGAAGATGAATTAAGTTGAGTATCATTAATCATGGGGAACATACCGTGTTAGTTGATAATTGATAGTTGATAGTTGATATTTAATAGTTAGTATATATTAGCTAAAAATCAGAATTTATACCGTAATTTATTTGAATAAATATAATTCTGTAGGGGCGCAATGCTCGCGCCCAGCTAATTTTATTCTAACTATTAACTTTTCCCTAATTACTGCTCAAAGAAGCTAATTCACAAGTCAAAGTCATTCGACCTTTTGGGGTATAACCCACCTCTTGAATTAAGCTATTAGGATCATGCAATTCAGCTAAAACAATTTGAGCCGTTGTCATTTCATCTAAGTCGGGACTAATATCTAGAGCGCGACAGAAGACCGATTCCCACTCTAGATTTAAGGTTTTCGTTAAGCCAAATAAACCGCCACTAATAGGGCTAAATTCTCGTTTTCCACTGAGACCAAATTCTCCATCTAAACGGGTTAAGCTGAGAAAACAACTGCGTCCTTGACTGGCCGCTTGCGTCAGAGAAGATTTAAGATGTTTGGCTAGTAAAAACACTTGTTTAACAATCGCTTGATCAGAATTAATTGAAGTCTCTTGATCTTGATTAAACCCCTGAGAGAGAGGATGTAAATGAATAAATGTGCCGATCAGTCCACAAGTTTTAAATATATCTCCCAATTGTGCTTGTAAATGTTCTTCACTTAAATGATTGAGAACAAAATGTCGAACCCCCGCAGGAAGAGAAGAACGCACAGGAATAAGGAATTGAGGGAAACTGAGAACCACAACTTGCCAGCCTTGGTTTAGCAAACTTTGAGCAACTTGGGCAGTAGTAGATGAACCATCATCGGTCACCAAACAGGTTTGATCAGGGGTTGAGGGAAAATCCCAATAATCAGGTGCAGCAAGGGGCTTCAGTTTCATTTGATAACGTCCAATATCACCGTGTTTTCGATGGTTAGACTGGGTAGAGGTAACAACTAAGCTATTTTTTTTTCTGTCACCATCATTTTCTCCCTCAAATACTGAACAATGTGGGCTAGGGTACGTTTTTCTGCTAATGCTTCAGGGCTAAGTTTGGGCAACCCAGAGAAAGCTTCTTGCAGACTTCCCATGATTTCTACCCGTTTGATCGAGTCAATGCCTAAATCTGCCTCTAAATCCATTTCTAATTCCAACATTTCCGTAGGATAGCCTGTTTTTTCACTGACAACCTCTAATAAGGCTTGACTTAGTGCATCATCTTGAATGGAGTCTAAAGAAGGTTCGCTCACTTCTGACACAGGTTCAGGTGTAGAGATGGCTGCAATGGGTTGACGAGGTTCTAAGTAGTTGACAATGGGGGAAATGTGAACAGGTTCAGGTTCGGGAGTCGGTAAGGGTTGAGGTGCAGTGTTTAAAGGTTGAGGTTCTGGAGTCCGTAAGGGCTGAGGTTCAGACTTAAAAGGGGTAGGATCAGGAAAGCTAACAGAGGAAACCTCTGAATTTTGCCGATCAAATTTTGAATTCTCCGAAGCAGCAGCAGGAGTAGAGAGTTCGTCAATTTGAGCAACTGCTGTCATCTCTTTTTGTTTGAATAACTGCAACACTGATTGAAAACTCTGGGATTGATGTTTAATGTACTCTTCGTGAACCTTGGCAAGACTCTGTTGATATTGGTAGAATGCCTGTAAAAGAGGGTTGATGTTGTTAGAAATAGCGTTGTTCATAGTCATGGTTACAGTTTGATCTCGAGAAACGATAGATAAATTGAGTGTTGGAATTTCCTCTGAAAGAGGCTGAGAATCAGAAGGATAAGGGTTGACGGAAGGAATAGAGGCTAAAATTTCCTCGTTTTCCGACCCTTTCACTTCCTCACACTTAGATTCAACCGTTTGGGAATCAACTGACGGTTCTATTTCCGCAGGTGAATCAGGTTGTAATGCAGCTCCGATCAAAGCTTTGGTTTTATCGCTGATGTAGTTGGTTGCATTCAGCTTCAGGATCATACCTTTGCGTTTGCTTGAAGGAGTCTTCACCGTCAAAGCTGCATTTTCCGGATCGTTTAACGGTAAACCTAAAACTCGAAGCTGCATTACTCCTTGTGAGAGTTGAACATCACTGTCCTTTTGCCGACTGGGGTTGAGTGCAATGGCCAGATGAGGGCGATCGCCTAAGATCTGTTTAACTAAGTTAGTGAGAATTTGGCGCGGTCCAATTTCCACAAAGCAATATCCGCCTTGAGCATAAATATTTTCAATTTGTTGGACAAACTGAACCGAATTCAACAACTGAGCTTCTAAAAGCTGACGCATCCCTGATAAATCTTTGGGATAAGGGGCCGCGGTCACATTAGCATAAACCGGAAGTTGGGGCGCATGAAACGTCACTTGATCCAACGCTTTCCCAAAGGGTTGACTAGCATGACGTACTAGAGAAGTATGAAAAGCAGCAGACACGGGTAAAGGCGTAACCTGATAGCCTTGAGAGCTTAAAATCTTCTCAATAGTGGCAATTTCTGAGGCTAATCCCGATAATACCACCTGTTCAGGTGCATTATAGTTAGCAATCTGCACATTGGCCATTCCTTCAACCCATTGCGCTATCTGAGATACTTTCCCAGTCACCGCTAACATCGCCCCTTGAGGGGTGGCTCCTTTCGGTGCGGCCATAGCCTGGCCTCTAGCTTGGATCAAGTAATAATAATCGTCGTCGGTGAAAACGCCTGCGGCCCAGAGTGCGGTTAATTCCCCAAAACTGTGACCGGCCACAAAATTTGGCTTAAATCCCGTCTTTTGCAACGTTTTATACAGTCCTACACTGAAAGCCCCGATCGCAGGTTGAGCATTTTCCGTCCGTTGCAGTAAAGAGGTTTGCCGTTTTTCGTCCACCTCGTTAAAGGTAGGAATCGGAAATACTCCTGCTGAAAGGGGCGTTAAACCCGCTTTAGCTCTCAATATGTCCAATTTTTGATAAGCGGTTTGGATTTCTGGCAAATTTAGGGCAATTTCTCGACCCATATTCAGGTATTGAGAACCTTGGCCGGGGAACAATGCTACGACTTTTCCCTCCAGTAATAACCCCGTCTTACGGTAATAAATACCTTGGGGATGTTCCCATGCCTCTGCTTGAGGCTGTTTTTGCAACTGTTTAACGGCTGCTTGCAGTAATTTAATAGCTTCCGCCAAGGAAGTCGCAACAAAGCCCACTCTAGCAACCTTTAAGGGAAGTTGAGCCGATTTGCTTTGATTTTGTAGTTCAATATAAACTTGTGACCCTTGGGGAGATTGCAACTGTTCTAGAGCTTTTTGACAAGTTTGTCTTAATTCTTCAGGATTTTGACCCCAGAGTAAAATTGATTGGGGACGGTGATGAATTCGATTTTCTCCTTGGGGTAATTTGGGCGTATATTCTTCTAACACCACATGATAATCTGTTCCCCCAAAGCCAAAGGAACTAACCCCGGCCCGTCTCGGTGTCTCTCCTTTGGACAACCAAGGACGGGTTTCGGTGTTGAGATAAAAAGGCGAGTCTTCAATCTTAAATTTAGGGTTGGGTTCGGTAATGTTAATGGTAGCAGGAAGAATTTTATGATGTAAGGCCAAAGTCGTTTTAATTAAACTTGCAGCACCCGCCGCCGCCTTGGTATGACCAATTTGAGATTTGACACTACCCAGAGCAATCGTTTGCTTTTCTGCGTTATTTTCGCTAAAAACCTCATTCAGGGCTGTAAATTCACAAAAATCTCCTGCTGGTGTTCCAGTACCATGGGCCTCAACTAACCCCAAGGTAGCGGGAGAAAATCCCGCCTCTTGATAGGCACGCCGTAAGGCTCTAATTTGACCTTCAGGACGCGGTGCATAGATACTTTTAAAACGACCATCACTAGCAGTCCCGATGCCTTTAATTACTGCATAGATGCGATCTCCGTCTCGTTCTGCATCCTCAAGCCGTTTAATCACCAGCATTCCCAATCCTTCCCCTACCATCATGCCATCGGAGGTAGCATCAAAGGGATTGAGACAATCTTTCTTAGAAAAAGCTGGAGTTTTGCTAAAACACATATAGTTAAGGATGGAATTATCCGTGTCAAAGCCCCCTGTAAGCATCATGTCACAACGGCCTTCAATTAATTCACTGATCGCCATTTTTAAAGCACTTAAGGAACTCGCACAGGCTGCATCCACCACACAATTAGTTCCTCCTAAATCAAAGCGATTAGTAATACGACCTGCTACGACGTTTGGTAACATACCGGGGAAAGAATTTTCTTGCCAAGGCACATAGGCAGCCTTCATATTTTCGATAATTTTGTCGGTTTGTTCTTGAGATAAACCACTTTTTTGGCAAATTTTCTTCCAGAGAGGATATTGCAGACGACTGGTTAAGGGAGTAATGCTTTTCCAGAGTCCGCTTCCTCCTAAAATAACCCCTGTTGTTTCTCGATTAAACTCTTTTCCTTGGTTATAACCCGCATCTTCTAAAGCTTGTTTAGCCATCACTAAACCAAGTAAATGAGCCGAATCTAAAGCTTCTAACGTATCAGGTGGCAGACCAAATTCTAAGGGGTCAAAATCAATTTTAGGCAAAAAGCCCCCCCATTTACCATAGGTCTTATCTGGTGCTTTCGGGTCTGGATCATAGTAATCTTCTAAATTCCAGGCACTTTCTGGCACTTCAGTGATTCCATTCACTTTACCGAGAATATTTTGCCAATATTCCTGTAAATTCTTGGCTTTAGCAAATAAGGCCGACATTCCAATAATAGCGATCGGTGTTTTTTGTAAAGCAGTTAGGCTAGAGGTTGAGGATTGAGCAGACATTGTAGGTGTGTTCTCCAATCAATAATATAGCAGTCTGTAGAGACAACGAATAGTTCTTAAAGAATGAACAAAGAATTGTTTGATTCCCTTTAGCTTCAGTTTAGGCAGAGTTCCAAGTTTATACAATGGATGATCTACTCTCACAAATGGATGATTTTTAGTAAGCGTTCGGGGGGGGAAAAATCTGGTAACTAGAGCAGTCCATCACGCTCTTGGTGACGCCAATTCAAGTCTGAATTGCATCACTATCTGATCTACCTTTGGGGAATACCTCATTCGGGGTACGATAGTCAAGACATTTTCGAGGTAGCACTTTTGCCAAAGTATTCTCCTGACTTAATCAAACGGATTTAATATGAGTCAATGCCACGGACTGCTTGACACTCCCCCCTGAAAGGTTAGGAATCAGCAACACCAATAGGCACTAATTCCTCAAGAAGAATGAGGTAATCTTGTCCGATTTTTTCAATGGTCGTAGGAAGATGGAAATTACGAGAATATTCAATTCTTATCTCTAACTGACCATCTATGATTAGGAAAAAGAATTCAATCAATGTGGTACGTTTTTGATCCAGTGGCGATAAACGACAATCGCGCTCGCCATAAACAAACTCAAACAAGTCAGAGAGAGGAACCGAACGATTTCCCAGATAATTAGCCCTTACTGGGGTTAAATTACTATCAGGATAGAGATATTCAGGTAAAGACTCACCTATCCAATCATAAGTTACGCCATTCATTGGTAAGCTTTCAAACTGCTCATTGATGGTACTGATAGTTTTTTGCCAAGTCGTAGAAGTGGATAAATTAATGCCTATGGGAAAATTTACAGCATAATTGCCCATACTTTCCATAAAAGACTGACCTTCGCCTAAATCTCGCCCATGACTACGATGACTGATAACCACCTGTTGGCGTTGACTCCAATCACCTAATAAACGGTATAAAGGAGCAAGGAGAATAGGATAAAAGTTAGACTGATAATAAACCTTGCCTTGGCTTAATAACTGTTTAGTTTGCGCTTTACTTAGGACAAATCGCTCACTTTCGGCAGAAGCTTCAATATTTGGGCCTTTGACATGATCGACGGGGACTTCAAAGCGACTCTCTGCATCGGGAAATTGTTCCTTCCAATAATTCAAGTGTTCGTTCATTGTTCCTTTTTTCTCCTCATCCCTCAAGACTTGCACAAAATCTAAGTAAGACTGAGGATTAGGGTTAGGAAAAGTCGGCTCACTTCCTACCAATAATTGATGATAGGCACTCCAAAGTTCCTTAAACAAGAGGGTTGCACTTAACATATCAGCAATGATGTGGTGAGCGACCATCGTAATATCGTAGCAATAGGGACTAACTTTAACGACAAGAGTGGCAGTGAGTGGCCAACGGTCAATCTGGATTTTTTTAGCTAAATCTGACATTTGAGCTTGAATTTTAGCATTACGTTCTGCTTCTGTTAAGTGGCTTCCATCCCAATACTCTGCCAGGATAGGTTGAGGATCATTGATCAAGTATTGCTGCCATTTACCTTGATTTTGTAGGCAAACCGTCCGAAAAGCTTCATGACGTTGCACCAAAAGATTAGCAGCTTGATTGAAAATATCAAGATTCAAAGACTGATGATAGAGAAAACGAGTATAACCGAACCATTGATAGGGAGGTTCAAAATAGTTGACTAACCAACGTTGTGCCGGTCCAAGGGGGACAAGAGAAGGAGTAGGGGGAGCAGCGGGAGGAGCAAGTAATTCGGCGGCTAATGCTTTACGGTCTAACTTTCCGTTATGATTCTTAGCAAGTTGTGGAAACCAAGCGAATCGTTGAGGAATCATGTAATGGGGGAGTTTTTGTTCTAAATGTGCTTTGAGAACTCGGTTTTTGATTTTATCCCCCGATAAACAAGCAATTAATCGTTTTTGTCCTTCACCGTAATCAATAGCTAAAACGGCGGCCTCGCGGACATTGGGATGAGTGGTTAAGATGCTCTCAATTTCCCCTAATTCAATGCGAAAACCCCGAATTTTGACCATATTATCGATACGTCCATGATATTCCAGCGTACCATCGGGTAATTCCTTGACTAGATCACCTGTCCGATAAATATAGTCACCAGAGACATCAGAAAAAGGATTAGAACAGAACGCTTTAGCGGTTTTTTCAGGATCTTTGAGGTATCCTAACGCTAATTGTACGCCACCAAGCCAAAGTTCTCCCATTTCCCCTTGTTTAACAGGTTGCATCTGATCATCCAACACTTTGAGATAGACATTATCGATCGCTTTTCCGATGGGAATTTGGCTGCTGGTGCGTTCGTCAGGACGTTCTGTAATAATATGGTAAGTCACATCAATTGAGGCTTCTGTCGGTCCATAAAGATTGGCTAAACCTGTCTTTAATCCATAACAATCAAGCCATTTTTGGATAAAAGACATGGGTAAAGCTTCCCCACTAAAGATTAACCAGCGTAAATCAGGAAATGTCCAAGATTCGTTTTCAATCGCACTGATAAATTCCCCAAAGAGGGAGGGAACAAAGTGCATTACATTAATTTTAGTCTTTTTAATCCAGGCAGCAAATTCCCAAGGATTTAAGACTACTTCGCGTTTGACGGGACATATTGTTGCACCTTCCATTAACGTCCAGAAAATTTCCCATACGGAAATATCGAAACAAAAAGAGGTGCGTTGTGCGATGCGATCGCCTGTTTTCAGGGAAAATGTCTTTTGCATCCATTCTAGACGATTCATATAACCGCGATGGTTTAACATTACCCCTTTTGGCCGTCCTGTTGATCCAGACGTATAAAGAATTACCATTAAATCCTCAGGACGATTACAAAGATTTATGGATTCTTTACTGTGTTTTTGCCAGATAGAAGTGGTAATCTGAGTTAAATCATTAATTTTGTTTAATCTTTCTCCTTCATCTAAAAAGAGGACGGTTTGCAAGGGTAAAGGTTCTGTCACACAAGAAATTAACTGTTCACTTACCTGATGTTCGGTAAGTAAAATCTCGATAGTGGCATGATGAAGAATATAACGCAATCTTTCGACGGGATAATCGGGATCTAAGGGTACATAACAGCCACCGGCTTTAAGAATTCCCAAAATACCAATAATCATGCCTGGATTTCGTTCCGTCATAATTCCTACTCTGGTATTGGGGTTAACACCTTGAGTCTGTAAATAAGCAGCAACTTGATTAGAAAGATGGTCTAATTGTTGATAAGTTAGGGGACAAGTCTCATCTAAAACAGCGATCGCATCAGGGGTTAATTGTGCTTGTTTAATAATTTTATAGTAGGGAATTTCGGGGGAAAAAGCCATAAGAATAATCCTCTATTAGATGTTAGGTGGTAGGGGCGCAAAGCCTGCGCCCATTGGTTTTTTAGCAGGTAGCCATTAAGGACTAATTACGAACCTTCGCTGATTGAGGTATAGCTGGACAAAAAAAGTTCAGAATATCATAAATATTTGTGGATTCCTATCTAAGTAGAAATGACATATTTTTGTTTTTCCTAATATTAATTTGTCAGACTGTATTTTACCGATAGCTGTTGAGGATTGAAGGTTGAGATGGGGCTAAAATAGCAGCCATTTCTTGCAAGGTACGACAATTTAAAAGGTCTTGGCGATATTGTTTGCCATAAATCCCTTCTAGCTTGGTAACAAGGCGAATGCGTTCTAAAGAATCTAGTCCTAAATCTGCCTCCAAATCATCACTTATTTCGTCTTCTTCAATTGTCCAATGACAAATTTCGGAAGTTATTTGTCGTAGCATTTCTTCAATCTCTGTATTAAGAGAAATAGAGAAAGAATGAGAAATAATAACTTGATCTTGCACGGGTAAATTGGCTAGTTCTTCAATTTGGCTGACATAGGCTGTCATTAATTGATCTATTAGCAATAAGTCAAAGTGATGGTAATCGTAACTTGCAAATAGATGAAGACGATTATTAAAGATTTCTTGCAGAATATCAATTGTTCCAGTTGCGTTCATTCCTCCTGCTTGATAGTCAGTAATTGATAAAGCATCATACTGAGGTTGCAGGTGAGTTTGTCCCGTATAAGGAAGGTATAAATTAGACTTTAAAGCCTCCTGTATTAAAGAAAGACTATGAGGGGGAATTTTACCCTTTTCTAGGGTAATATTGTCTCGAAAAATTGTTCCCATTTGACGAGTTTGCGCCCGATCTAAACCGGTGCCAATATGTTGTTGTACAGTTTGCTGAATTTGGCTTAAAAAGGTCGGCCAATCTTGCTCAGATTGAGGTTTAGCAAAACTTAATGCCAGATTTTGAGCAAAACTACTAACCACACCTGTTGCATCTACTTCGGGGTAAATTCGTCCACTGGTGGGAATCGAAATTCCGATATTTTCAGCTTTTGAATCTATTTGTGACATAGTTTTTAGAAATGCACCTAATAATAGTGCATTCATCGGGACTCGCCATTGACGGGTTTTGTCGATTAATTGAGAGGTAGTTTCTGCTGAAAGTAGATACTTTTGATTGTAAAAGAGAGGAGATTTTTGAGCATTTTTCTGCTGTTTAGGTTGCCAACGATAGGACATTCCAGACACAGCATTATTGTATTCTGCTAAGGCTCGATCTTCCTCAATATCTTGCCAATCGTTCATTAATTGAACCTGTTTTCGATAATCTTCTACAGTCAATGTAGGGGGAAGATTTGGCGTTTCTTTAGCAACTATAGCCCGGTAAATTTCCAAGAATTCCCGCATCATGACATGGTTACTTAACCCATCTGAAATTAAGTGTTCATTCCCTAAAAATAATTGATGAATTTGATCGGATAATTTAAGCACAGAAAATCCATGCAGTGGCCATTGCGTTAAAGACCAGTTATAGTTTAACCAATGATAGATTTCTTCTTCAATTTTCTCCCCTTGTTCATCGGGAGTTAAAGTGGTGAAATCTTTAACAATAATTTCAGGAGGAATGGGGTTTTCTAGCACTTCTAATTGATAGTCTGCAAAGCAGGTGGCATCCTCTGGAATCTGAAATTGCGCCCGTAACATGGGATGTCGATTAATTAACAGTTTCCATGCTTGTTGAGCAATATTTAAGTCAAATTCTCCTGCAATTTTAACCTTAGTAAATAAACTATTAGAATTGAGACTCCAATAACTCATTAACAAGGGAATTTGACTATGGAGAATAGGAACCAGATTCGAGGGTTGTGTTTTCAGGTTTTTGGTTTGTGGTTTAGGGTTAGAGATTTGAGGTTTGGGGGATGAAGTATGAGATTGAAGAATGGTTAATAATTCCTGAAGATTGGAGACTTGCATTAAATGGCGTAGGGAAAAGGTTTCACTAAATTGACTACGTTGCTCTTCAGGAATTAATGATAGTAACCCGTTCATTAATTGGGTCATCATAATAGAATCTAACCCTAAATCTGCTTCTAAGGAAACATTCAAACTCAATTGCTGAGGATTTAAACCCGTAATTTGACTTATTAAAGCAATTAATTGACTTTCTAAGCTTTCAGCCTTGGTTTCGTTTTGTTTTTGGGTTGGGCGCAAGTCTGGCACCCCTACAGTTTCTCTTTCTTGGCTTTGGTGTAAGTCTTGCCCTTCTAAGGTTTCTGTCCCTTGGGTTGGGCGCAAACTAGGCTCCCCTACGGTTAACCAGTAGGGTTGTTTTTGGAAAGCATAAGTAGGTAAAGGAAGACGAAGACGAGCATAATCTTTATCAAAGCCATTCCAATCAATATTAACCCCAGAAACGGCTAATTTTGCCACACTTTGTAATAAAATTTGCCAATCATCCTGTCCTCGTTGTAGGGAAGATAACCACAGATAATCAGGGTTTGCTAAGGTTTTTTGACCCAATCTCGTTAAAATCGGATGAGAGCCGATTTCAATAAATAGATTATAACCTTGGCTGGCTAAGGTTTCTATTGCTGGGGCAAATTGGACGCATTGACGCACTTGTTGACACCAATAGTCCTCTGTTACTGCTTGGCTGATTTCTTCACCTGTGACGGTGGAAATCCAATCTAATTGGGGTGTTTTATAGCTAATTTTAGCAGCGATCACTTTAAATTCTGCTAATATCGGTTGCATCATCCCGGAATGAAAAGCATGAGATACCTGAAGCAGACGCACTTCAATGCTTTGTGATTCTAAATCCGCTTTAATCCGATTAATCGCTTCCTTGTCACCCGAAATAACGATATTTTCCGAACTATTGATAGTGGCAATCTCAACTTGATCCCCATAAGGAGAAATAACAGATTTTACTGTTTCAATAGGGGCAAATATGGCCGCCATTGCGCCTTTTTGGGGTAAAGACTGCATTAAGCGTCCTCTTTCGGCAATTAACTTGATTCCCTCTTCGAGAGAATAAACCCCTGCAACACAAGCGGACACATATTCCCCCACACTATGACCTAAAACCCCATCAGGTTTAATGCCCCAAGACTGCCATAATTTATATAATGCGTATTCAATGGCGAATAGGGCGGGTTGAGTATAAGCAGTTTGGTCTAATAAGCTAGAATCACTGTATAAAACCTCTAATAAGGACTTTTCTAGGTAAGGTTGCAATAAGCGATCGCATTCCTCTAAGGCATGACGAAAGGTGGGTTGAGTTTCATACAGTTGTCGTCCCATGTCTGCATACTGAGAACCTTGTCCTGTAAACAAGAAAGCAATCTTATTTTGACGACTTTTTGCAACTGCTTGGCTGAAAACATTCAAACAAGGTTGTTTTTGCGTAAATGCTGTTAAAGAGTCCTTGGCTTCAAGGGTTGATTTTGCCAAAATTGCCAGACGATGGTTAAATTGTCCTCGTCCCGTGTTGGCACTAAAAGCTAAGTCTGCTAGGTTTAATTGAGGATTTTTCTCTAAATAGTTGACCCATTTTTGCGCTAAATCATCTAAAGCATCGTCGCTTTTCGCTGATAGAGTGAGTAAATGAGCAGGACGATCCACTTCAGAAGGATTAAAGCTTAATTGAGGCGGTTCTTCGATGATAATGTGGGCATTTGTGCCACTTAATCCAAATGCACTAATTCCGGCCCTTCTAGGTTCTTCTGTTCGCTGCCAAGGCAGAGAAGCGGTAGGAATTTTGAGAGCGGTTGCAGCAGCCGCTAAATCAGGATTAAGTTCTTTAAAATGAAGATGGGGGGGAATTTCTTGATTTTTTAGGGATAAAATGACTTTTAATAGGCTGGCCATCCCGGCTGCAATTTCTAGGTGGCCGATATTCGTTTTTACTGAACCCACCATTAAGGGGTTATCAGTGGAACGATCTTTGCATAGTACATTGTTAATCCCCCGTACTTCAATAGGGTCGCCTAACGCTGTTCCTGTCCCGTGTGCTTCTAAATAGCTAATTTGTTCGGGTTTTACTTTTGCATTCTCCAATGCTTGACGAATAACTGCCATTTGCGCTGATCCATTGGGAACCGTTAAACCACTACTGGGGCCATCTTGATTGACCGCCGAGCCTCTAATTACGCCTAAAATGTTGTCTCCATCGCTTATAGCATCAGAAAAGCGTTTTAAGACCACCATTCCACAGCCTTCCCCTCTCACATAGCCATTTGCATCTTTATCAAAGGTTTTACAACGACCATCAGGGGACAAAGCGCGGGTTTTAGAAAGATATAACGTCACCTCCGGGGATAGCATTAAACTAACTCCCCCTGCTAAAGCTAAATTTGACTCTCTATTGCGTAAGCTTTGACAAGCCAGATGTACCGTGACTAAAGAGGTAGAACAGGCGGTATCAATGGCTAAACTGGGTCCTTGTAGCCCTAAAAAATAGGATAAGCGACCTGAAGCGAAACAAAACGCATTTCCTGATCCCGTATAAGCATCAATGGGAATTTGTTGCTTAATTTGCCGTTTTGCGTAATCATCCAAGCCAATGCCCACAAATACGCCTGTTTGCGTCCCTGTCAGCTTCTGAGGTGCAATTCCGGCATTTTCTAACGCTTCCCAACTTACCTCTAATAATAATCGTTGTTGAGGGTCTAGTGCGATCGCCTCCCGGGGAGTCATCCCGAAAAATTGCGGATCAAATTGATCTACCGCGTCAATAAACCCACCATAACGAGCATAAGTTTTGTTAGGAAGATCGGGATTTTCGTCATAATAAGCCTCAGCATCCCATCTTTGGCTAGGAACAGGGACAATTGCTTCTTTTCCCCTTGATAATAGCTCCCAAAACGCCTCTGGACTATTTGCACCCCCCGGAAAACGACACCCCATGCCAATAATAGCGATCGGTTCATTTTTTTGCCGTTCTAAGGCTTCAATCTTGTTACGAGCTTCTTTAAGCGCAATAACTGCTTTTTGTAACGGCGTTAATTCTGTTTTCTGGTGATGAGAACCCATGATGTTAAAATGCTCCTTAGATATTAGGTGTGAGGTGTTAGGTATTCAGATAACTGATAAGTAGGTAGGCACAATTATTTGTAGGATGGGTTAGCGGTAGCGTAACCCATGCGGGCGTTGGGTTTCATGCTTCAACCCAACCTACGTTCATTTTATATTTAATTCCACCCACCTACTTAACTGATAACTGATAACTGTTAAAGTAATGCTTCTAATTCCGCCAATTCTCGCTCCATTAGGGCTTCTGTTTCTACTTCTGACAGCGACTCCAATTCAGCAAGGGCTTGGTGGAGTACTACAACGTCCGTTGACTCGGTTTCCGAAGAAATCTGAGAATTTTCTGAATTATCTTGCCAAGCAAATACTTCTTGGACAAAATACTGCACCACATCACCAATAGTGGGATACTCAAAAGCAAAGGTGGAAGGTAAAGAGACAGAAAATAAGCCTTCTAGACGATGTTTCAGTTCTACGGACATTAAAGAATCCATTCCCATCTCAAAGAACCCTTGATCAGTATCTGGTAAAGTATCTCCGTGAATTCCTAAGACTTGCGCTACTTCTTGCTGTAAACGAGTGGTTAATAGGGTGACTCGTCGGTGAGGAGGGTTTTTTTGGATGGTTTGGGGGAAATTCTCGACCGTTTGCCCAAAATTATCCTGATCTTGCTTGAATAACGCTTCTAAGAAAGCCACCCGTCCTTTTGCTGCAACAATCGTTTTAAACTTAGACCAATCAATCTCTGCTACCATTGTTTGAGTAACATTACCATGGATTAGAGCATCTAAAGTATCCAAGGCTAAATTAGGTTGTAATGGATTGATTCCCAGGCGTTTTAAGCCTTCTTCATAGCCTTGCGTGGCCATTCCCCCTTTAGCCCAAGGTCCCCAGTTAATGCTTAACCCTGTGAGTCCAGACTCTCGACGGTAGTGCATTAAACCATCTAAGAAATGGTTGGCAGCGGCATAGTGAATTTGACCTCGTGATCCGATTAAAGCAGATATGGAAGAGAAACAAACAAAGAAATCTAAGGATAAATCTTGAGAAAGTTGGTGTAAATTCCACGCCCCTGCTGCTTTAGGATTAAATACGCTCTCAAAACAATGGAAATCCATCTTGTCAATGGTGCGATCGCTTAAAACCCCTGCCGCATGAATAATACCCTGTAAGGGAGGACAATTTTCTTGAATTTGGTGAAAAAGTTGACGGGTTTGTTGATAATCACTGACATCAGCGGCAATTACTTGAATAGTAGCCCCTTTATCCTCTAAAGCTTTGATTTTTACCTGTTTATCCGTTGAATGGTCAGCTAAGGCTCGCCGACTGGTTAAGATTAAATGATTTGCACCTTTTTCAATTAACCAATCTGCTAAACTTAATCCTAAAGAGCCTAAGCCACCAGTAATGAGATAACTGGCTTCTGTCTTCTTAAAATTGATGTTTGAGCTTTTTATTGCTTTATTAGGTACTAAACGGGCAACATATCGTTGATGATCCCGAAAAGCGATGCGATCTTCTCCTAGATTTTCTGTTATTTCAGCAATAATTGCTTGAGACGATGGTTGTTTTTCTTCTAAATCAATCAATCCTCCCCATAAATTAGGATATTCAAGGGCAATGACTTGACCCATTCCCCATAAGGACGTTTGTGCTATTTTAAGCGGTTTAACAGCATCATTCACCGGTTGTGCTTGTTGTGTTATGACCCAAAGTTTAGGGGGTTCTTTAGTTTTACATTCAGCTAAAGCTTGTGTTAGATACAATAAACTGGCATAAGAACGAGTTTGAGAGGGTTGGGAGTTAATATCGCTGTCTAACCCCCATAAATAGACCACTTTGGTGATCGGTTCAGTTAGCTCTTGTAACAACCGTTGAAAATCCTTAACATTATTAGGATTAATTTGATAATGACCTGACACCAACTTCTGATAAGTTTGACCAGAAGACACCAAAATATAAGCATCATTTAGCGTTGTTGCTAAGGCTTTACCAACTCCTTGATTATCATTAAAAATTAACCACCGTTCTCCTTGAGAAGGCTTATTTTTTAAGTTTAAAGGACTGAGTTGCCATTCCACTTGATAACAGTTTTTACTCACATCCTGTAGGATAGGCATTTTGCCTGTTATTGTTGCATCTTCCCCAACAAATAACTGTAATAATTGTGGTAAAAACTGCTTGACTTCAGGTGATAATTGATCACTTTGATTTAACTGTTCTGTTAGTTGTTCAGTTTTGCCTTCAACTAATAAATTAAGTAAACTAGAAGCAGAAGAAACAGACTTAAATTGAGGTTTAGCATCACTTACCCAATAAGATTCATGTTGCCAAGGATAAAGCGGTAACTTAACAAACTGACAATTTTCGGGATATAATTTTTCCCAATTAATCGACTGTCCCCAAGTGTAGAGCTTTCCTAAAGAATTTAATAGCGTTCCCCGTTCAGAATGTTCTCGTCTTAGAGAGGGTAAAACAAATCCCTCAGTATCTTGTTCTCGCAAGGTACTTTTAATATATCCCAATAAAACAGGATGGGGGCTGATTTCAACAAAGATAGTATGACGAGATTTAATCATTGCTTCAATCGCAGGGTTAAAACGTACCGTCTGACGCATATTTTGTCCCCAATAAGCGGCATTAAATAATGTCCCCTCTTGTTGATCACCTGTTACGGTTGAGAAAATTGGTATGGTGCTTTTTTGAGGCTTAAGCTCTCCTAATTTTTTCACTAACTTATCCGCAAAAGTAGTCATTTGTTGACTATGAAAAGCATAATTAACAGGGAGTTCTTTGTAGAAAATATGAGGATGGTTTTGGGACAATTCAGCAATTAATTGATCGAGCGATTGAGACTCCCCAGATACAACCGTTGAATAAGGACTATTAATGGCAGCAATTTCTAATTTATTTTCCCAAGCAGCCATTAAATTTTCTACCTCATTAACAGGTAATTCAATCGCAAGCATTTTTCCATTTCCTGTTGCTTGCTGCATCAACTGTCCGCGCTGACAAATCAAATGAATGGCTTCCTCAAGAGTTAGAATTCCCGCAAAATGGGCGGCTGCAACTTCTCCCAAGCTGTGACCAACCACAGATTTAGGATTAATCCCCCAAGATTGCCATAATTTAGCTAATCCAACTTGTAAAGCGAATAAAGCAGGTTGAGAAACTTCTGTTTCTTGTAAACGAGATTGAGCTTCAGACGCATTAAATTCCGCTAATAATGACCAGTTAGCATACTTTTGAATCAAAGTATCACATTGTTTAATAACAGAGCGAAAAACCGGTTCTGTTGCTAATAATTCCCGTCCCATTGCCCACCATTGAGGTCCTTGGCCAGAAAAGACAAAAGCAATGTTGGTTTTACGTTTTGAAGGCTTAGATTGAGTCGATAAATCAATCGTTTCTAACTCTTTTAAACCCTTCAATAATTCTTCAGGAGAATGAACCAGAACTGCCTGACGATGAGCATGATGAGTCCGTCTTAAACTAGCACTATAACAAAGATTCTGGACAAATTCAGCGGTTAAAGCTTGATCTTTCAGGAAATCTTCATAATTTTGAGCTAAATCTCTAACCGCTTCTTGACTATGGGCAGATAAAGGAAGTAAATGAGGGAAAGTTAAGGAAATTGGTTCTTGGTGAGATAAATTAGCTTCTTCCAAGATAAGATGAGCGTTTGTTCCCGAAAATCCAAAAGAACTAATTCCCACCTTGGCGGTTGTTTCCTGTTGTGGCCAGGTAATTAAAGATGATTGAAGCTTAAGGGGTAACTTATCAAAGGGAATATAAGGATTCGGCTTGTTAAAATGCAGACTGGGCGGAATTTGCTTGTTTTTCAGGGAAAGTGCCATCTTAATCACACTGGCAATTCCTGCCGCTGCTTCGAGATGTCCTATATTACTTTTTACCGATCCCACCAAACAAGGATTATCCTTGTCTCGTCCTTCTTCTAACACAGCTCCCAAGGCCATCGCTTCGATGGGATCGCCTAAAGATGTTCCCGTCCCGTGTAATTCCACATAATTAAGCTCTTTTGGCTCAATTTCGGCATTTTTCAAGGCTGATCGAATCAAGCTTTCTTGTGCCGGTCCATAGGGAACCGTTAACCCCTTGCTGCGTCCATCATGATTAATAGCAGTTCCTCTAATTAACGCATAAATGGAATCCTTATCTGCGATCGCTTGAGCCAACGGTTTGAGAATAATACAACCGACTCCCTCACTTCGCACATATCCATTGGCGCTTTCATCAAAGGTTTTGCAACGTCCATCAGGAGACAAGGCTTTCAATTTGCTTAACGCAATATTACCAATAGGGGATAAAATCAGGTTAACCCCTGCTGCGATCGCCATTGAAGACTCATCATTCCATAAACTTTGACAAGCGAGATGCACTGCGACCAAAGAGGAAGAACAAGCCGTATCTACCGCTAAACTAGGACCTTTTAAGTTAAAAAGATAGGAAAGACGACCGGCTGCGATATTTGTGCAGTTTCCTGTTAAATCATAGCCTTGAGGTTGGTGGCTATATCCTGCATGAATGCGACTATAATCGTTTGTGGCAATTCCCACAAATACACCTGTTTTCGATCCTGCTAATTGTTCCCGTGTTATTCCTGCATCTTCAATGGTTTCCCAAGCTACTTCTAAGAGTAAGCGTTGCTGAGGGTCCATTAATAAGGCTTCTCTAGGAGAAATCCCGAAAAAATTAGGATCAAACCCATCAACTTGCGATAAAAATCCCCCATGACGAGAATTCATTTTTCCCTGTGTTTCAGGATTCTCATCATAATATTCATTAATATTCCAGCGCTCCTTAGGAATTTCGGTGATTCCGTCAATTCCATTTGATAATAATTGCCAGAACTCATGAGGATTATTGGCTTTAGGAAAACGACAGCCAATCCCAATAATTGCAATAGGTTTCATAGTTGAGATATCCGTAATTAATAGACAGTAATTGCGTAGGGTTAAAGGTAAAAGATGCTATCTTGTGATTTTTGATGTTATCTTTTAGCTATGCCTAAGTGATTAACCCAAATTTAGACACCAATAGGCATTTTTTCGGGCGATCTTTTCACTTCTTCTTTTAGCCAAGAATTCAGTTGAGGACGATAACGATAGTTGGTAAATTCTTGACGCATTTGTTCAATTTGGCTATTATCAGGAATCCCTTTAGTAAAATGTTTATAAAACATTTCACCGATCATTGCTTGCAGCATATGAACAAAATGTTCGGCCAAATAGTAAAGATTTTTCCCATTTAAAAAGCCACGCCACCCAAAACCTTTCCAGAGAAATTTAGCATACCAAATTGCTGTGTAGAAATTTGTCCATTTCATAGATGCAAAGACATTAGACCGTTTGGGTTCAAGTTTGCTATTTTCGACAAAGTTATCAAAATGTTGAAGAGTATGATAATCTCCCCAAAGTTGATCGCCTCGATAACAATCCATAAAACCTAAATTTTTTCCTTGTTTAATGACTTCATTAAATTGTTGATAAAGATGTTCACAATATCCTGTTTGATGTTCTTTTAAGCCAAGGGTATATCGTGCTAGAAAATCCAAGTCTAGAAACCATTTTCCTGTGTACATAGGAACTTGGACACCAAACCACCAGATATAATCATGATAGATGCGCCAACTCATAATACTGGCATCTCCTAACTGTTGATCATGATGTTTGATTAGATGGTTATTAAACCGCGTGTAAGTTAGGATAAAATCATTGTACGCCGCTTGTTTTTTCTCGCCAATAGCTTCTCCTGCTAATTTACTGCGAATAATTTCTGTCGTACATTCAATTTGATAGGAAATCATGCTAGATCCCAAAGAATAAAAAGGATCAAAAATACAAGCGGCATCTCCAATTACATACCAATTATCGGCTGAAAACATGGTTTTGCTGGTATGGGCTGGCCGCGGCAAATAGTGGAAATCAATATTTTCACCACTGGTCACTAAACGATAGAGAATTTCATGATTGGCTTTTAAGAAATCATAAAATTTCTCTTTTGTGTTAATTTGATAATCAGCGATCGCTGAACGATGATAAGCAATGCCAATGGAAATTTCTTGACTATCCTTCTCGGTAGGAATCATCCATAACCAATGACCATGACCGAACCAATGATTGGTTGCATAGTAATGGCTACAAGTTGTACCATAAGGATCATAACCATCGTGAAAAATGGTGCGATCAATATTGTTAACTCTAACCCAAACAGAACCGGTATCAAGTCCAAAAAGATTATCTGCTCCAAATAGGAGATTATCGGTTTTTTGACCAATAATAAACTTCCGTCCTGCGGCATCAATAACGGGCTTTGCTTTGAGAGTTATCTGTTCATTTTCGACTTTAGCGATAACGGTTTTGAGTTCATCTTTTGAGGTTAAATCAACATCTACAACTCGACCTTGATAAAAAGTTGCTCCCATCGCTTTATTCATTTTTAGGAGATCCCGTTCAAATTTTGCCCGGTTCATTTGAAACGTGCCAAGGGGAAATTGTCGATTCGCCCAAATATGATAATAATCATCAATGGTGTCAGTTTTATATGCATCTTTTGCCCAATGAAAATTAAGAGCATATTTAGGGGGATGATTTTCGATCATATACTCATATAACCCCAATTCTTTGCAAACAAATAGGGTGGCAATTTCCACCATTGATTCGCCAATTTTGAGGTCTTTATTAGTTCTTTCTTCTGGACGAGGATCGATGAGTGCAATTTTAATGTTGGGAACATTTAGAAGTAAGTGTCTTGCTTGACAGACCCCGGCGAAACCTGCTCCCATAATCACAACATCATACTCATTAGTGTTAGTAGCAACCATTGGTGAAATTCTCCTAAAATGTGATGAGGAAGAGAGTGAATAAGAAAGAATACAAGAAAAAGTTAAAGATATAATTCCCCTAATCGGGTTGCTAATTCAGCAATGGTGGGATAGTTAAAAATGACCACAGGATTTAATTCCTTTCCGAGCCATTTTTCTAAGCGTCCTAATAAAACTAACGCTTTTCGTGAGTCGAGTTCATAATTATCAAAAGGTTCTTCAATATCAATGTCATCAAGGTCAACATCGAGTTGTTGAGCAAACTGATCAACGAGCCAGTTTTGAATGTCTTCAACGGTAGAAGGAGATTGAACAGTTGTCATCATGGGTTAAGTTCCTTTAACGTGAAAAAAGTGTTTTAGCAAACTAAGATTGCTTAACTTATATTCCTAGTTTATTCCTCTATCCATTGATCAGCCATGTTTTATTTTTCGCCAAAACTGGATTTTTTTTATTCCTATTTTTTATGGTCAAGTTTAGTACATTTTTACCATATAAATATAATCGAAAAACCTAGCAGACAATACAAAATATTATCCATTAAATTTCAACTCCTTTTTTCTTACAATAAAAGGTAACAAAGTTAAGTTGCTAGTTACTAGGTAAAAATTATGATAGAGACTCATGTTCTTAACCCATCTGTTACAGAGATTTATTCCACTACTCAACCGATTGAAACCGCTCATAAATCTCCGCAAATGCTCCAAGAATTATTAACTTCAGCCGTTGTACAGCTTGAAACAGAACTGCAAGATAAGCTAGAAAAACTGTTATCTAAACAGGAGTATCAACTGTTGGAAGTTGGTGAGAAGATTAATGCCTTGACACAGGAATTAGAGCAAGCAATTTCTGAATTTCTCCACATTGCCCAACAAGCAAATAAAACCTGTAGCTCTCTCCAGTTTTTAGGTGAATCTGTTCAAAAAAAACCTAATAATTTACCCAATAAAGGAAGCAAAGATACCGTTAGAGTGGTTTATAGTCATGCCGCCAAATTACCGCTTCCTGTGGTAGAAAAATATGGCTTAGGGTTTATCCTAAAAGATAAAATGGTTGATTTATCCCAACTAGGTATTACCCTTTCACTCTCTCGTCAATCTCCTTATCTTTCTGCCATCAAACAGGGATAATTTAAGCACTACTAAGGTGGGCATTGCCCACCTCAATCATGATTATGTAAGGTGTAAAGTTTAAATACTTAGAACCTAAAACCTAAAACTCAGCCATCATTTAAGCTACTTGAGTTTGATATTTTTCTCGCCAACGTTTAGGAGATACTTTATGTAACTGACTAAAGCGACGGGAAAAATAATAGGGGTCAGTAAACCCAACGGTGGCGGCAATTTTGGTAATTGACTCATGGGTTTTCAGTAACAAGGATCGGGCTTCTAGCATTCTTCGTTCCACAATCCAATGAATAATCGTTTTGTCGGTGCGACGCTTAACTAAATTGGTTAAATAAGCAGGAGAATAACCAGCCGCTCCAGCCACATCATTGAGGGTAATCGGTTGACTATAATTTGCCTCAATAAACTCAAAAACGGGTTTTAATTGAGAACTATTAGGGTAGAAAGAAGCCAAAGAATCAAAGAAATTCGGTTGCGGGGTAGAAGAAGGCTGTATCAACGATTGAGGAGCTTGTTTTGAGTTAACAGAAGGATGAATTCTGCAAGCGTAGCCATCTTTTTCAGATTCTAGAAAATTTAAGGAACGAGCTACTATGCTTATATAATCTTGATCTCCATATTTGAGAAGGTTAACCGTAATATCGAGGGATTGATGATCCCCATAATAAGGATGGTGTGTGATCAAACGTCCAAAACCTCGACGTTGAATTAATTTCCAGTATCTAGACCAATCTGAGTTTAAAAAATCTTGAGCAGCTTCTTCTATAGTCAAATTAGATAACTGTTCTCTGGAATATCCCAATAAAGCACAAGCCGCATCATTGTAATGCTTAATCCGTCCTTGGGAATCGATCCACAATACAGATTCAGGGATTTGATTGATTAAATATTGAATAACAGATATGGATTCAGCTATTTCTTGCTGAGGGACGGAATTAAGAAAGTTAGTCGTAGAATGAGAGAAGTTAAGGGAGTTAAGAGGGTTACAGTTTGGAGTTAAAAGCATGAGACTGTTCCTATAATTTTCAAAATAGATAATTTTTTGACAAAAGATGGTTTTCACTCCATCACAGACAAAACTGATTTCCTGATCTTCTTAATTCTTGATAAGGAAATTACAGCACTTGGCTGATCGCTCAAGTACAACTACTAGGGTTGAAGTGCTTATACAGTAAGCCTTTCGGTGATTGCATGGGATGTTCCGTCTCGGAAAGTGTTGTATTGAGCTTGTCTTTGATCTACAAGCGGAGATGCGTCTTTCCGCAAATTTTTAAAACCCACATTCCGCACTTCAAATTATAGTAAGTAGTCATGCAAGGCGTTGCTGATTTGAGATATGAATCTTCTTGGGCGGAATTTCTTAAAACCTAGACCCGAACTAACTTTTGCATCGGTGTCATCAACGCCCTATTTTACGTCCTCTGTAGGTAATGCGCGTGGCGGTGGCTGCCCCAGGACTACCCGCCTGACGGGACAGTATAAGCTGCCCGCGCATTTAAATTGCTTGTTGAGATGAGGCACTCTTGCACTCTTGCACTCTTGCAAGAGGCAAAAGTAAAGGGATTAGGGGAGATTTAGCTAATCTAAGGATAGGCGGTTAAGATGCGTCTTAGCTTACTACTACTTGAGAAAGTGGACTCAAGACGGAACATGGCTGAAAATCCATAACTGTCTCCGGGATTACGTCAGGACGATGGAAGGTCATCTAACGGCGGCGAGCGCGGGAGTTTTAGACAGCCAATCGGTCAAAACCGCCACGATGATTAATCAAGAGGTGGGTTATGATGCGGGGAAACGGATTAAAGGAAGGGCTCTTCGGGACTTGGTATGGTTCGATATGGGGGCATAAATCGACTAAATCCTTATCTGGCAAGAGATTTAATTGATTAGTTCGCTCTAGATCAAAAACAATTGAGAAAAATCGCCAAATGCCCTTGTATATAAGGGTTCCATCTTTTATAACCCCAGTCCATTGCATAACACAAACCGAAGAGCCAAAGGAAGAAAGAGATTCACATTAGTCGATACCTTCGGGCTGTTAATCGCAGTCAAAGTCGTCTTCTGCCAAAGATTCTCCATTTTGCTGAGGACTTTCCTATTTTAAACTAGATATAAGTGGGTGGGTGGAATTAAATATAAGATGAACGTAGGTTGGGTTGAAGCATGAAACCCAACGCCCGATTATGTTACGCTACCGCTAACCCATCCTACAAATAATTGTGCCTCCCTACTTAGATGATGTCTAGATAGATTGAACTTAAAAAAACTTAATCATCAAATCTAAAATTAATCTATCTAAATCTCTAATCTTCAGCAATTTAGAAGTATGCTGATCAGCAAAAACCACAAAAGGTTTTTCATAATCTCTCTATTTTGAATTAGGAAAAAACTCATGTCTATGCGTCATTTTGCTTTATTGCTTGGGCTAACTACCGCTGGAACAGCCACTTTATTAGCTCCCCTTCCCACTCGTGCTGCTAGTTGTGAAACAGGTGATTTATTTGATTTTAGTTCCATCCAATTTATTGCAACTCGGCCTATTGCTTCTAATAACTGTTTGCGGTTATTTGGAAAACGAACAGACCCGACTCCTCAAGGATTTGTGGGCTATGGCGCCGGTCACACTGAAACCGCTTTAAATTCACCCAGAAATCCAGCCCCCTATTATGCTGCGGGGATTGATTTTAGTCCCGAAAATTTGGTTAATCCTTTAGGAGCAACCCGAGCCGCCACATTGTTAAATAATATTACAGGATTTTCTAACTTTGCGACTTTCCTCACCAATAACAGTATTAATGTCGATCGTATTGGGTTTAGTTTTGGTCCTAAAAACGGGGATTTTACCAAGAGTTGGAATTTAGGAAATGATATTAATGGAGAGAACTATTTTTCCTCTCCTACGTCTTCTCTAGAAGAACGCATTTATGCCGCTAATCCTAAGGAAGTGGAAAGCTTTTTATTGTTGGACAACACTAAAATTCTTAGCTTTGGTTATAGCGATATTTATTCATTCTTAGAATATGGCGCAACCACCGCTCCTGATGATGACTCTGAAGCGATTATTAGTGATCCCTTTAGTGTTTCTAAGGTAGCTGGCCTGCTCGGAGAATTTGACGGATTAGCCAATGCTTTCTTAGTCGATGTGGGTTCTAATAAAGTACAATTAGTCAGTGAAGATGCCGCCGTTGTCCCAGATGACGTTTTTATCGATCCCTCAATTGGCCCATTAAATCCCGTGGTTTCTATTCAATTTCCCCTGCAACTGAGAATTGTTTCGACTCCTGAACCTTCTGTTACCCTTGGCTTAATGAGTTTAGGCATTATTGCCGTAGGGTGTCGTTTGAAAAATAAAATTCGGAAAGAATAGGACAGCAGTTGTAGATAAGCTGAGACCCATCCCCGTCTTCACGTTAAATTCTTTAATGAATAGACTTATGCCAGATAACCATCCTATGTCACCTCCTATGTCGGAATATCCCCTAAAAATCACTGCCACCTCTTCTGAACCTCAAAAACAATCAAAACGCCGTTTCCAAGGGGTTCGGCGATGGTATCTTGGGGGACTTTTATTGTTAGGAGTTGGTTATGGGATTGGGTCAATGAGTCAACCAACTCAACCAATCGCCCCTTCGGTTGCCGAAAATGAACATCTTCTCCCCGTTGAAATTGACCGGCTAGTACAGGTCAATGCTTATCAACAGTCTCGAACTTACACTGGGGAAATTGTCGCTCAAAATACCAGTGATTTAGGGTTTGAACGAGGAGGAACAATGACTCAACTGCTGGTGACAGAAGGACAA